>Ga0209296_1001802_pt1 | contig 15818 bp, 13 predicted proteins | sample S_130206_EF_Meta_FD_187319 | JGI IMG/M metagenome (GOLD analysis project Ga0209296, IMG submission 187319) | Freshwater microbial communities from Lake Simoncouche, Canada to study carbon cycling - S_130206_EF_MetaG (SPAdes) (version 2) | ecosystem: Environmental > Aquatic > Freshwater > Lake ...
ATGAGCATTGGGGCAAGTCCCATAGAAGGTTCATCAAGAAGCATGAGACGAGGACGACTCATGAGTGCACGACCAATTGCGAGCATCTGTTGCTCGCCACCAGACAATGTGCCGCCCAACTGAGTCATGCGCTCACCGAGGCGAGGGAACAAATGAACGACGTGTTCAAGGTCTGCGGCTTTTGTATCGCTCTTGTAGCCGCGAACGTATGTGCCCATTTCCAAGTTCTCACGCACTGACATGCCCGGAAAGATGCCGCGACCTTCAGGAGCTTGACAAATACCCAACTTCACGCGATCATGTGACGCCATGTTGGTGATGTCGACACCTTCGAACAACACGCGACCCTGCGCAACAGGACGAACGCCTGAGATGGTGCGCAATGTTGTGGTTTTACCGGCGCCGTTTGCACCAATGAGAGAAACAATTTCACCTTCATTGACATTGAAGGAGATGCCTTTAATGGCTTCAATCTTGCCGTAGAACACATGAAGATCTTGTACCTCAAGCAGCATCGTCTGGTACTCCCAAATAAGCAGCGATCACATCTGGGTTGTCGCGTATTTCATGCGGCAACCCTTCGGCAATCTTTCGACCAAAATCAAGAACAGCAATGCGATCACTGATTTTCATAACAACGTTCATGTCGTGTTCGATTAACAACACCGTGTAGCCCTGATCACGAATACTCAGAATCAATTCGTTTAGTTCTTGCTTTTCTGCGGGGTTGAAACCGGCTGCAGGTTCGTCAAGACACAGCAACTTTGGGTTAGTTCCGAGTGCGCGGGCAATTTCAAGACGACGCTGATGACCGTACGGCAAATTTCGTGCTGCGACTTCTGCATATTCATCAATGCCGATGAACTTCAAAAGTTCGTGTGCGCGCTCACGACTTTCAGATTCTTCGCGACGACTACGAGGGATGCCAAGAATCGCACCGACAACGCTGGTCTTGCTGTGAGCATCGACACCCACCATGACGTTCTCAACCGCTGACATATCCGGAAAGAGGCGAATGTTCTGGAATGTACGTGCAATTCCGCGCTTTGTGATTTGGAAACGCTTCAGACCAAGCAATGACTTGTCGTCAAATGTGACAGTGCCGCTTGTCGGTGCATACACACCAGTAATTACGTTGAAGCACGTGGTCTTTCCGGCGCCGTTAGGGCCGATGAGACCAAGGATTTCACCCTTGTTGATGTGAAGAGAAACATTGTCAAGTGCGGTGACGCCACCAAATTGCATGGTTACTTGATCAACACTAAGAAGAATTTCAGACATCTGATTCACCCTTCTGAGCAATACCAGCAGCTGCACCACGACGGGGAATGATTCCTTGCGGACGGAACACCATCACGAGAACAAGAACAACTCCGAATACGAAATAGCGGCGTGTGGAAAAGCCACGGAATCGTTCAGGAATCCAGGCAACTAAGAAGCCACCCATGATGACGCCGTACATGCTGCCCGTGCCTCCAAGAACAACGGCTGCGAGGAACAAGATTGATAATTGCAACTGGAAGTTATCGGGGTTAATGAACCCAACTTTGGAGGCATACAGCGAGCCGGCGATGCCGCCGATTGCTGCACCAATTGCAAATGCCCACAACTTGAACTTAAAGGTGTCAACCCCCATGAGTTCTGCTGCGTCTTCGTCTTCACGCACTGCTGCCCACGCGCGGCCAACGCGACTGTTCTCAAGTCGTGTGAGAACGAAAATTATAAGCAAGATGACCGTGAAGCCGAGATACCAATATGGCTTGGCATTAAGAACACCAAACTGAAGCGGGCCAAAACTTGGTGGGCGTGCAATTTTGCTGATTCCTCGCGGACCACCAAGCCAGTCGGAGTTGTTTGCTGTGATACGAATAATTTCACCGAAACCAAGTGTGACGATTGCTAAATAATCGCCACGTAATCGCAAGGTGGGCGTGCCCAGAATGACGCCTGCAATCATGGCCATGATTACTGACAATGGCAATGCCGCAATCCACGGCAATGTGAATTGGCCTGAAGTGACTACTGCAGTTGTGTACGCACCGACCGCATAGAAACCGACATACCCAAGATCGAGCAAGCCAGCGAAACCCACAACAACGTTGAGCCCGAGTGCAACCAGGATAAACATCATGATTTGGTCGGTGAGAACGTTTTCAAAACTGGTACCGGGAGTATTGATGATCCAACCGAGAACAGGAACATCTGGCCAATACGGCGTGAGGTAGAACGCAGCTATCAACAGTGCGGACAAAGACCACTTGGCTGATCGCGGCAGTGCGCGAAAACGATTGCCCAGTTGCAACTGTGGTGCAGTGCGTTGACAGAAAGCTTTAGTGAGACTCATACGCGGGCCTTGCCAAGTGATTCGCCAAGAATTCCCGTTGGACGGAACATCAAGACGGTCAACAACACAACAAAGGCAATGACGTCTTTCCACTGGCCACCAAAGATTGAGGATCCGTAGTTTTCGGCAAGTCCAAGCACTATGCCACCAAGTAATGCACCCTTGATGTTTCCGATTCCGCCAAGGACAGCGGCGGTAAAGCTTTTAACACCCAAGAGGAAACCAATATTGAATCGGGTCTGGTCGTACACCAAGGTGAACATCATTGCTGCACCTCCGGCCATTGCCCCACCAAGAAGGAATGTAACCAAGATGACTGAGTTGACATTGACTCCAAGAATGCGAGCAGTTTCAGCATCTTGAGCAACGGCGCGAATGCCTCGACCAAGTCGAGTGCGATTTACAAACAACAACAGAGACGTCATCATCAGAACGGCGCCAATTGCAACAATGACGTAGTCGATACGAATATCAGCGCCGAGGAAATTGAAGAGAACTTTCTTTTCCAATACGCGAGGAGTGTTGTAAACCGAACGCGCATCCGGGCCCCATGTTGCAACAGCCTCTGCCATTGCCATAGACGAGCCGATTGCAGAAATAAGAAAAGCGAGACGAGGTGCTTGGCGACCACGGCGGAAAATACGCACGTAACCAAACGCAACAGGGCCAGTGATGACTGCCGCAATTGCAAGATTGGTCATTATGTCGTCTGAGAAAAGAAAAGAGGCAATGAGGCCAGTGAGGAAAGCCAGCACTACTGCGCCGTATGTGTCGCCAGCGCCACGCAAAGGTCGATACGCGGTGCGCTCAAGAACAACTGCACCAGCGCCAGAGACCACCATGGCAGCAACGATGCTGCCAACGAGAATTGCAACAAGGACAAACCCGCTGCGATAGGGATATTGGCCACCATCAAATAATGAGATGCCAAATACTTTTGTAAGAGAGATGAGCACACCAAATGTGCCCACCATAAATATTTCGGAATGCGCAAAGTTAATAAGGCGCAGAACTCCGTACACCATGGTGTACCCGAGCGCGACAAGAGCGTAGATGAGCCCCAGCACAATGCCTGAGACAGTGAGGTCCCAGAATGTTCTGTAAATCAGCCAATGGCTCATAATTCCCTACGTTCGATTTGTTCCACGATATTGCAGTGGCGGCTGGGAACAAATTCCCAGCCGCCACAGGCAACGTTCTTAGATCGGATCTACCGACCTACGATCACTTGATGTCAGCGACGTAGGTGATCTTTCCGCCTTCAACCTTGTACATGTAGATGGTTGCAGCTTCAGTAGCTTCGCCATTTTCAGTGAACTTGATTTGCTTGGTTACACCAGCAGCATCGTATGCATTTACTGCAGCCTGAACTGCTGCACGGTCCTTAGCGCCACCCTTGATGACGTTGAGGAGTACGTTTGCTGCGTCGTAGTACTCAGCACCGTAGGTGCCAGGAACTGAGTTGTACTTTGCGGTCCATGCGGCAACGAATGTTGCATCGCCGTCTTTACATGGGCAAGCAATGAGTGCGCCTTCGGCAGCTGGGCCTGCAGCGTCTGCATAACCAGCCTGATCCTTAACACCGTCTCCGAATACAAGTGTTGACTTAACACCGGCATCACGAAGTTGTGTTGAAAGCTTTACTGCTTCACCGTAGTAACCACCAAAGAAGATGACTTCTGGGTTTGCGTCTTTCATCTTCGATACAGCAGCTGAGAAGTCAGCGGCCTTTGGATCGATTGAATCAGTTGCTTTTACAGTAGCGCCTGCAGCAGTTTTCACTGCATCTGCGAGGCCCTTACCGTAGTCAGAAGCGTCATCGACGATTCCAACAGATGCTGGCTTCAATGTCTCTGAGATGTACTTAGCAATTGCTGGACCTTGAACTGCGTCGTTTGCAAGGATGCGGTGGAATACCTTGAATCCTGCATTCTGAAGTTCTGCGTTTGTTGCTGATCCGGTGATTGTTGCGAGGCCTGCCTCGTCGTACAACGGAAGAGCAGCCTTTGACTCACCAGAGAATCCTGGGCCAACAAGACCAAGAATTGTGGCGTCACTGACAACTGCCTGAGCAACTGCAGGTGCCTTTGCAGGGTCACCTTGTGTGTCGAAAGTTTTGAGAGTTACACAAGCGTCTGCGTTTGCAGCGTTGTACTGATCAACTGCGAGCTGAGCACCCTGAAGCATTGGAGCTCCGAGGTTTGCGGCATCGCCTGTTTCTGGGAATTGCAAAGCGATGCTTGCAACTGGTGCGTCACAAGTGACTTCGGTTGACGCAGCGGCAGTGGTGTCGGAAGCCGCATCGTCGGAACCGCCACAGGCGACTCCTACAAATGAGAGGCTGACGAGAACCGCACCGGCGCGTAGCAAGTTGGATTTCTTCATGGTTTTTTCTCCCCCTAGGAGATCGGTGACAAATGCCACTATTACTGGGTAGTAGAACCAAACTATCGGCGTCTTTGACAAATGGTCAAGGGGCGGATAGGCGTGTGACGAGATCCACCACGTCCCTATAAGAGTTATAGAGGGGTGCAAAACCGAATCGCATCAGGTCCGGAGGGCGGAAATCGGCGATTATTCCCTGTGCCGACATCTGGTCGACCAGGGCCTTACCACCCGCAAACCCAAGTGCCACATGGCTTCCACGAGATTCTGGGTCTCGAGGAGACGCCAAAGTAAAACCGAGTGGCGCCAGATGTTCGTCAAAAAGGTCAATAAAAAGCCCTGAGAGCCCGATGCTCTTGGCCCGAATATCAGCCATTGAGACTTCCGAGAAGATTTCAAGGGCGGCTTCTAGGGATTTCATACTCAAAACGGTGGTTGTCCCCGTCAGAAAGCGGGAAATGCCCGGGGCTGGGCGAAAACCGAGTTCAAAGTCAAAAGGCGCAGCGTGAGCCCACCAACCTTGGAGAGGCTGGCCAGATTCGGCAAGGAGTCGTGGTGCCACATATATAAAGGCAGGAGCCCCAGGCCCGCCGTTCAGATATTTGTAACCACAGCCAACCGCAAAGTCGATATCCAACTTCGATGCATTGAACGGAACGGCCCCCGCAGTGTGGGCAAGATCCCACACCATTAATGCGCCGTGCTGATGAGCGGCAATCGTGATTGCAGTTGCATCCAAAATCTTTGCGCTTCGATAATCGACATGGGTGGCGGTAACAACAGCCGTGCGCCCTGAAATAGCGTCAATGATTTCTTCTGCAGGTACTGCAACCAACGTCATGCCGTGTTGATCGGCAACGCTTTGAGCAATGTAAATGTCAGTTGGGAAATTGTTGATGTCGATCACAATTTCTGTGCGGCCAGGACGAAGCGCAACTGCGGACATCAACGCTTTGTGCAAGTTGATTGAGGTGTTGTCACAACTAATGACAGAATCTTGCGCTGCACCGATAAGCGGTGCAATCATGTTGCCAATGCGCAATGGCATCGCAAGCCAATCCTCATTCCATGAACGAATAAGACGTTCACGCCATTCAACATCAATTGTGTGATGCAGTACTTCACGTGATCGCAGCGTTAACGGGCCGAGCGAATTTCCATCGAAGTACCTAACATCCGACGGAATATCAAACTTTGCGCGCATCGGCGCCAATACGTCTTGTGCGTCAAGTGTTCGTGCAAATTCTTCTGCGCCTATGAGATTCACGATGGTTCCTTCAGCAACTGTGCGAGTGCCCAGTCTCCCACCACTGTCCCTCGGCGCAACAAATCGTACGGCAGGTTGAAATGGTCACGATTCGGTATAACCACAGTTTCTGTTGCTGTATCGCTCAATCGCAGATGGGCTGCATATTCAGCATTCTGGCGAATGAACTCTAAAGATTCTGATTCACCAACAGCACACAGTGCGCGTGACAGTCCGTGAGTGGGCGCAAGCAATTGCGGGCTGATGGCAGCGGCCGATTCGGGCGTGAGATGAAGCGGATCATTGGTCTCAGTCACGACTAATGGGCGTAGGTCATATATTCCACTGAGTAACACAACGCCAGACAATTTCGATGCGATTGCATATTCGCGCGCACACATTGCGGCTAAATGAGCACCTGCGCTACAACCGGCAAGAACGACATGTGTTGGTTCCAATTCTTCAATTGTTTTCTCAACATCAATAATGCATTCCTCGATGATGTCAGGAATGGTCGCAAACGGCGCCAAGGTGTACTCAACAGCATGCAAAGAAATACCTTCTGCAATTGCATCGTTTGCATTGAATAGAGAATCCGCAGCTGATAATCGCTGCCAGTACCCACCATGGATATAAATCAGAAGCGGTCGAAGAGGTTGCCGCAACGAGGCAGGGTCATGAGGTGCGCTGAGTTCGTGATATTCAGCAAGGTAATCATCAAGCGGGCGTAGGGCATGACGCGACGGCGAATACTGATGATCAACATCAGCATCTGAGGCTGATTGCCAAATGAAAGGCGTGCTCACTGCAGAGGACGAGTGCCCGCAATGGTGGTGCGGTGTAACTCCCGGCGGAACCCGGCGTAATCGTTCAGTGCATAATGCTGAGTTGAACGGTTATCCCAGATGGCCAAATCTCCGTTGCTCCACTTATGACGCACGGTGAACTTCGCATCTGTTGTGTGCAGATGCAGCCAATCCATCAGACGTAGTTTTTCAATCTCGTCTGCAACACCCATGAGATCACGCACATACGCACGGTTGTAAAAAAGCACCAACTTTTCGGTTTCAGGGTGAGTTGTAATGAGCGGATGAATTTCTGTGTCATTCGCGGTCTCATCGCACACGATATTCATGCTGGAAAGACCCGAATGGATTGCTTGCATCTTTGGTGAATATGCATCGCGAGCAGTATGTATGGCTGCAAGGTGAGAAAACTGTTCCTTGTACGCATCTGACAAGGCGTTGTACGCAGCGGTCATTGATGACCACAACGTGTCTCCCCCGTACGGAGGAATATCAAGTGCATGAAGAACAGTGAACGATGGCGGCGCTGGTTGAAAACTAAAGTCGCTATGCCACGCACCACCAAAGTTGAATGCATTGCCGTCCTTAGCTTCTTTCAGAACTTTGATGACTTCAGGATGGTCAGGGCTTGGCTCAATAAAGGGAGACTCAGCCGCCGGCCCTAAGCGACGAGAAAAATCCACTTGCTCAAGTGGCGTCAACGACTGGTTCGGGATGATGATGACCTCGTGTTCACACGCGATTTCCCTTAATGCATCCAATTGTGAATCCGTGAGAACTTTCACATCATCCACATAAACAGTGGCCCCCAAAACTCCAGTTAAACGCTCTACCCGCATTCCTCTACCGTAGAGCACGCAGACCAATAGAGAATCAGCATGGTGTTTTGTGGCAACATCAATACGTGGCGTTTAGAGATGGAGACGGGTGGGTGCTGTGCACCAAGTGTCAATCCCGCCATTGGGGACTTCATGGTGCGGCTGGACTATTGCTAGTGCGCACCGACCTTGAGATCCCTTGTGTTTTGCTTCAACTGCGAGCCGCGTGGACCCATGGCGGAGGCACCTGGGCATTGCCAGGCGGAGCACTTGATTCTCATGAAGACTCCGTTACCGCGGCTGCGCGTGAGGCACACGAGGAAGCCGGAATCGAACCTCAGCATCTTGAATTCAAAGCGGTCTTTTCTGATGACCACGGCAACTGGCGTTACGACACTGTGATTGCTCACACCACAACAGATGCAGGCGCATACGAGGCGAACGCCGAATCAGACGATTTGCGATGGGTGCCTGTTGACGAGGTGGGCCTCTTTGATCTTCATCCAGGCTTACGTAACACGTGGCCCGTTTTGATTGATCACGTAAAGACATCTCTGCAGAACTAATTCGCAATGCGCAAAAGAACTCTGTACCTTCTTCAAGCAACCACTGCACTCGGTGGCATGGGCTACGGCGTCATGTTCACGGTGCTCGATGATTTTCGTGACAAGTACGGAATCACCGAAGCACAATTAGGCCTCATTGTCGGAGTTGGTTTCATCACAGGGTTCCTGTCGCAAATTCTGTTTGCCCCGCAAGCTGACAAAGGTCACGCAAAGAAACTTGTGATGACCGGCATAACAATTGAAATAGTCGGAACTTTGTTCATGGCGTTTGGTCATGCATTTCTTCCATTGATAATTGGGCGATTGCTTGCGGGTTTCGGAGTTGGTATTTCCGAACCTGCATTGCGACGCATTCTTATTTTGTCTGATCCCGAACGAATGGGACAGAACCTTGGTCTCATCGTTAGTGCCAGTGTTGCGGGGTTTACAGCAGGACCGATTATTTCTGCTCTTACTGCAGACACACTTGGGATAGCTGCACCATTCTTGATGGTCGCAGCCCTTTTGGTTGTTGTTGCTTTCGGTCTATTCAAGTTGCAGTTTCAAGAAGCAAACATTGAAGACGCACCGACACAGAGGTTGGCCTTTGACATGCTGCGTATTCGTCCACTTGCCGGGGCCATTGTTATCGGCCTCGCATTGTTCGCAATGATCGGCACATTTGATGCGGTGTGGTCAGTCATGATGGACGACATGAAGGCACCCACATGGGTGGCAAACGTTGGAATCAGTTTGTTTGCATTTCCCATGATCTTTCTAGCGCCTCGTGGCGGCCGACTCACTCAAAAGTTTGGACCATTCAAAGCAAGCATCACGGGGTTATCAATTGGGGCCATATGTCTTGTGATGTACGGAACACTGTGGTCGCCATACCCCATGCTCATGATCGGAATAATTCATGGCGTCGTTGATGGACTAACAATTACTGGAGGCTCGGCGGCCGTTGCATTAGTAGCTCCGCGCGAACGACTTGCGTCGGCACAGGGTTTATACGGTGGCCTTCAAACATTGACAGGCGGAATTGCAGCCGTATTGGCGGGCACCGCCTACGGAATCATCGGAAGAGCAACGTACGTGTGGTGCGCAGGAGCAATGTTGTTATTCATTGCAATTGGCGCATGGCTAGCCAAAGACAGCCTGCATATCACCGGTGCCGATGTACCGACAGACGCCTAACTAACGTGCTGCTTGAATAGCGGTCCACACGTTGAATGATGTGCACGGCATATCAATATGAGTGACACCCAAGTGACTAACAGCGTTTACGACTGCGTTATGAACTGCTGGAGTTGATCCAATAGTTCCGGCTTCGCCAATTCCCTTGGCACCTAATGGGTTGCGCGGTGTTGGTGTTTCCATTGGAACACGTTCAAAACTTGGCAATTCAGCAGCGGAGATGAATCCGTAATCAGCAAGGTTCGATGTGATGGGGTTGCCATCAGGGTCGTATGCAATGACTTCAAGAAGTGCTTGTGCCACACCCTGTGCGATTCCGCCGTGAACCTGACCATCAACCAACAGCGGATTAATAATTGTTCCGGCATCGTCACATGCAATGTGGCGCGCGACAACAACTGAACCGGTCTCTACATCTACTTCAACAACACACACATGTGTGCCGAATGGGAATGTTGCACCTTCCGGCACGTAATCCACTTCAGCTTCCAATGGTGCATCAATTTCAATCATGAGTTCAGCCCACGTGCGCGCAGGGGTTGGTGAACCCTTTACATGGAATGCTCCGCGAACTGTGTCGATGATGACGTCTTCCACTGCTGCTTCCAAAAGATCTGCAGCTCGTTGACGCGCTTTTTCAATTACTGATTCAGCAGCTAACTTCGCAGCACTTCCGCCAACTTGTAGCGAGCGAGAACCACCAGTTCCACCACCTCTGTCGACATCGTCCGTGTCTCCGAATCGGAATTCGATCTTGTCCATCGGGATACCTGTTGTTTCAGACACGATCATCGCCCATGCAGTGTGATGGCCTTGGCCGTGCGAACTTGAACCGGTACGCACAATGGCACCACCATCAGCTTTGATTTCGACTGAACCGTAATCTCCTGATCCCATTGGGTTAGTTGTCTCTACATACGATGCGATGCCGATACCAATCTGCACTGGGTCTTTACTGTCACGGCGCTTCTTTTGTTCAACCAGTAATTGGTCGTAGCCAGCAGCATTCAGCGCAAGTTCAAGAGCTGCCGCATATTCACCAGAGTCATACTTGGCGCCCATAGAAGTTGTGAGCGGGAAATCTGACGGTGCGATGTAGTTACGACGACGCACTTCAGCTGGGTCGATGCCACAGACACGAGCGAACTCATCAATAGTGCGTTCAATTGCCGCAGTCGCTTCAGGACGACCAGCACCACGGTATGCAACCGTTGGTGTCGTGTTAGTAACAACAGAGTTTGATTCGAACTGCACATTGGCAATGTCGTAGACGCCGCCAGCCATCATGCGAGTCATGTACGGCAATACTGCACCGGCACGTGCATATGCACCTGCATCTTGCAAAAGGTCCAAGCGGTACGCAGTAATACGACCATCGCGTGTGCCACCCATGCGAGTGCGCTGACGTTGCGCACGACCATGACCCATGGCCAACATGTTCTCGGTACGGGATTCGGTCCAGCGAACAGGAACTCCGAGCTTGCGCGTTGCCCAGCCCACAAGAATTTCTTCAGGGTAGACACCAGATTTTGCACCAAAGCCGCCACCTACGTCTGGCGTTATGACACGTACTTGCGACTTTTCTAAACCAAATACTTCAGCCAAACCATCGCGGGCCCCATGCGCGCCTTGACTACATGCCCACTGCGTTAAACGTGTGCCATCCCAAGTGGAAACGCATGATCGCACTTCCATTGGTGCAGGAGCGACGCGTTGGTTTTCAATCACAAGATCAACAACAACTTCGCAGTCAGCAAAAATATCGTCATTGCTGCGTGCAGCAAATGTAAGAACCACATTGGTCTCAGCATCAGGATGCAACAACACACGATTAGAAAATGAATCATCCATATCAAGGACCGCTTCAAGCGGCTCGTAGTCAACGATCACTGTCTCAGCTGCATCAACACCGGAGGTTTTGTCTTCACTGACAACAATTGCTACCAGGTCACCTACATAACGGACCGTGTCAATTGCCAAATACGGAAACAACATTGCCTTGTTCATCATGCCGTTGGCTGGACCAGCAGGCGCGATATCAATATCCGCTGCTGTCCACACGGCACGGATGCCTGGCATTGACAACGCCTCGGAAGCGTCAATGCCGGTAAGTCGCGCATGCGCCATTGATGAACGAACAAACGTGAGATGCAATGCACCGGGCATTGGCAAGTTTGCAATGTACGTGCCCTCGCCCGTTAAGAAACGAGGGTCTTCAATACGAACAACGCGAGTACCAAGGATGCTCATGCTGACCAGCCGCCATCAACAACAAATTCTGATCCGGTTGAGTACGCACTGTCGTCACTGCCAAGATACAAAGCGAGACGTGCAACATGAATGGGTTCTGCTTCGTAGCCGAGCGGAATACGTGTACGTACTGCTTCACGAACACCTTCACCGGCTTCATCGAAAGTTTGCAGCATTGGAGTATCAATGATTCCCGGGTGAATTGAGTTCACGCGAACACCAAAGGGTGCCAATTCTTTTGCAACACCTTTAGTCATGCCGCGCACTGCCCACTTACTTGCACCATACGCAAGGAAACCAGGTGTGCCATTGAGGCCAGCGACTGATGAGATATTAACGATGCTTCCTTTGCCGCGATTCACCATGTGTGCAGCAACTGATTTCATACCGAGGAACACGCCGGTGACGTTGATATCCATTGTGCGAGTGAACGCAGGAAGCGTTGTGTCAAGTACTGAACCACGTTCAAAGATTCCGGCATTGTTGACAAGGATGTCGATCTGACCAAATGTCTCAATCACCGAAGCAACGACTGCATTCCAGTCATCTTCGCTAGTGACATCGTGATGCAAGAAGACACACTTCGAACCATCTGTTGAGAGACGCTTTGCGGTCTCTTGCCCCACGGAATCCAGAACGTCACTAATGACTACTCGGGCCCCTTCGTCGATAAAGAGTTGCGCTTCAGACGCACCCATTCCACGAGCACCACCAGTGATTAGTGCGACTTTGCCTTCAAGACGAGATTTTCCCATGAGGGAATTGTACTCGCCGACTTCTCCAAGCCTTTAGTGAACGATCCCGGCCTTATCATCTGACCGAATTTGCAACACAAGTCTCACCGCTACCACTACCAACAACGAGGCAAACAGCACATTTGAGAGTGTGTCCGACATGCGCGCTGAGATCCATCCGCCGACGATGGCAGACGGAATTCCTGAGAGTCCGACAGTTGCAGCCGCACGTAAGTCAACGTTCTTCTTTGTGCGATTTCGATACGTACCCATCAGAGATGTGGGGATGATGACCAAGACTGATGTTCCTTTTGCCATGGCAGCCGGCAAGTGCAACAACATCATCATCGCGGGAACCATGATGACTCCCCCGCCTACGCCTAGTAGCCCGGCCAAAATTCCTGTCGCAACACCTATGGCGATCAAAGCGACAATGCTGCCAATGGTCAAGATTCCACGAGTTCCCGATTCGATAGGAAGAAATAGACGAACGGCTGTGACCAGCAGAATGCCTGCAAAGGCAATCGCTAGAACACGGTGCGGCAAGATGTGGAGCAACTTTGTACCAAGAATTGCACCAACTAGTGCACCTACTGCAAGGCACACGCCGACACGAAAATCAACGTGATCATGACTCCAATACGTCACCAGTGATGCGGCCGAAATGGGAAGTACCGCCGCCAACGAAGTGCCATGGGCAATGCGCTGATCCATCTTTGCAATAAGCACCAACCCAGGGACAATAAGGATTCCCCCACCAACGCCAAACATGCCAGATAAGAAACCAGCAGCAATTCCTACAAGGGCTACGGTGAGTAAAGGTGCTGACTGCGAGGGCTGAATTGAACTTGATTGTGTTTGCGACATTGATATCTCCTCATAGATATTCCCACATCTCAGATGATTCCGTAAGTTTCTAGAAATGAGAAACAGACACTATTTCCTGTGGCTGTCTATTTCGTTCATATTTCTTTCTGCATGTTCCACATTCTCAGCGAAATCTCCGACCAATACGTCTGCTGCAGCGCTCGTGTCTCAGATTGCATCGCACTGCACAGACTTGGATTCACCCGAACTCGGTGACGGAAAATTGTGTGTTGACAACGGCTTCAGAATCAAGGCTGATGATTTCTCCTTTTCTAATTGGGGACGATCTACGGAAGCTGACGCCAATGTCACAATTCAAACTTTGATAGATCTCTTTGGCCACAGTGCAGTATGCGTCGACGGACTATCCACCGAATGCGTGATGAGACCAACAACAGTCCAAAAGCTTGAAGAATGGAACAACGCTCTTGCTGGTGGACGTTGCGAAGGGCTGGCGACACTGAGTACTCGATTCCTTCTGAAACTTGACGACCCAAGTACATTCAAGCCAACTGCAACACGGGTTGCTGATTTGCAACGTGGGAATCAATTACTCGATTCAACAATTGTCTATTGGTGGGCAACTCAATTTCTGACTGAAGTCTCTGACCGAGCAGCCACTTCTCGCACAAAGTCACCACTGAAATTAGTTGATGACCTGATTCAGGGTTTAGCCAATGGCGTTGGCTACACCGTTGGGTTGTATTTCGGATCATCGGGACACGCGGTTACGCCGTTTGCAGTGACGCATCGTGGAGATGACTTTGTCATTCATGTCTATGACAACAATTTCCCTGGCGTGCGTAAGGAAATAGTGGTTAACGGCAACACAAACTCGTGGGCATACGCGGCCGCACACGCACAACCAGACGGAAGCAGTATCGATTGGACTGGTACGACCGGGACATTGGAACTCACTCCCATGTCGTCTCGTAAGGGTCCATTTGAATGTGCCTTCTGTTCAACTTCTTCCACCACAACTGACACAGTGCTCACCATTGCATCGCGTGATGCTGCAGCTGCTGGCTACACATTTATTACGACACGCGATGGACAACGTATTGAAGCTTCGCCGGATTCAGTGATCAACACCATTACTGGTTCCACCTATGCCATCAGTAAGGGTCTAGGCGGCGGACTTGTCACTATTCATATTCCGAACACCATCACCGAATTTGATGTTGAAGTGCGTCGAGGATCTTCAGTCATTCCAGCAGCAGACGTGGTCGTTGCTATTCAGCGCCCGCTGTCAGCGAACATTCAAGTCTCTGGAGACCTTGCCCACACTGTTGTCGGTACTTCATCAAAGAGCACAACACTGATTGCAGTGCGATCTGATTCCACCTCAGTATCTGCACCATCTGAGAATTCAGCCAGGCTCAGCATCGCTGCTGGTGGTCAACTCTCGCGTACTGAACTACCGCGCGGACACACACTTCTGATTCATCAAATAGAAGACAGTGCAATTGAAGTAGCAATCAAAGGTGAGAATGGCTCTGAGATCAGTTCTACTTCACTCGCTGCATCCGAGAACTCTCCAGCAACTGAAGTCACACTTGTAATTAATGAATTAGGTGAAATTGTTGCAACATCGTCAGACGTTGAGCCAGTGCCTGTGCGTGTTCCAAGCACCATCAATTTCACCCCAGGAAAAAAGAGACCACCACAATCGACAACTACAACGGACCCTGCAAGTATTGAAATTGCTCTGCCTGGATAGGCAGCAATTAGTTATTGAAACTGCGACGCAATATTGGCCCAGATTGAGCCGTACGCATCAAGACGTTGAGCAGCACTACCGCCCAATGTGAAGTCCGGAACACATACTTCGTCAAAACCCTGATCAACATACTGACCAATAGCATCAACAATCTGTGAAGTAGTACCAACAATGGAGCGTTCCATCGGCACTTTTGTCTTCAAGTTCTCAGCAGATGCTTCATCAGGTGTTACAAAGAAAAGTGCTTGCACAGACTTACGCATGGTGTTGATGTCGCGACCTTCTTTGTCGCAGGCTTCACGCAATTTCTGCATAACTTGGCCGGCGCCTTCAGGTGGTCCCCACGTATTCCACTCTTGAGCGAAACGTGCAGTGAGGCGCAACATGCGTGGCCCACCTGTTCCGACAAGAATAGGCAACGTTGATTGCACTGGTTTTGGTTCACACGGAGTATTGATAATTGTGAAGTGTTTCCCAGCAAACGAGACACGATCTTCTGACAACATGCGCGACGTGATCTCAATTGCTTCTGCGAATCTGTCAACACGATCTTTGTTTCCAAAGAGCTCAATACCAAACGCTGTGTGCTCATTGATTTGCCAACCAGCTCCCATGCCCAAAACGAATCGACCATTACTAATGCGATCGATCGTGGCTGCACGATTGGCGATAAGCGCCGGATGATTCATGGTGGTTGGGGTAACAAGTGATCCGAGACGGATGCGTGACGTCGTTGCAGCAAGTGCCGACAAGATACTGAAGCACTCATGCATGTCACCACCGATGGGTTCACCATCAGGAGTGTTCGGCATGTAATGGTCTGCGTACCACAGGCCATCCCAGCCCATGTTTTCTATTTCAGTAGCAAGGTCACGAACTTCAGTCCATGGACGTTCGCTATTGGGC
>Ga0209296_1001803_pt1 | contig 15811 bp, 5 predicted proteins | sample S_130206_EF_Meta_FD_187319 | JGI IMG/M metagenome (GOLD analysis project Ga0209296, IMG submission 187319) | Freshwater microbial communities from Lake Simoncouche, Canada to study carbon cycling - S_130206_EF_MetaG (SPAdes) (version 2) | ecosystem: Environmental > Aquatic > Freshwater > Lake ...
ACTGTTAAGTGGTCGAGTTCCGGTTACCCCATACAGTAACTTGACCAATGACCGCTACCAGTTTTTAGGACTTGAACAAGCAGAACCAAGTCTTGGTGCAGGCGCAAATAACTCAGTATTGACAATAAGCACAAGTAATACTAGAGTTTGGAGTAACTCTCTTAGTATAAGTTCATTAACAGTTAGTGGTGTAAGTAATATTGGCAACGTTGGTAATGTAATAATTACAGGTGGTACAAACGGTTACTATTTACAAACAGATGGATCTGGTAACTTAACTTGGGCTCCAGTTGCAACAGGTACAGGAATTAGTAATGGTAATAGTAGTGTAACAATACCAGTAGCTAGCGGTAATGTTGTTACTACTGCCAATGGTAATATAATATTAACTATTACTGAAACTGGTGCAAACATTGCAGGCACATTAGATGTTACAGGTGTAAGTAATCTAGGCCCTATAGGTAATGTAATAATTACAGGTGGTACTAGTGGACAAATTGTTCAAACTGACGGTAACGGCAATCTAACATTTATAGATCCCGCTGTTGCTGATAGCGCGGCTCCAATGCCCTATCTTATCCCGGTAGGAGATACTTACTATGTTCCAAACAATTTTCAAGGCTTATTCACAGTACCAATCACTATTGACGGTACTTTTGAAATAGATGGTATTCTTGCTGAAGTTGGCACAGCTATCAACTCACTTAATAGTCAAATTATATTTGATGATAACGGTGAGTTAACTGGTAATACTGGTTTCACATTTGACCAAACATCCGGTAATCTAGCAGTTCCAGGTGCAGGTATATTTACTGGGGCACTATTACCCTCAGCAAACATTACATATGATTTGGGTAGCAGTACACAGCGTTGGAAAGATTTATATCTAGCCAATAATACAATTTACATTAGTACAAGTACTATTAGTACAGACGGTCCAAATCTTGTACTTACTAATGGTGACGGTGGTCAATTTATAGTTAGCGGAAACTCACTTGCAACTACTTACTCATTGAGTAACGGCACAAGTAATCTAACTGTAAACACATCTACAATTAACTTTGGTGCAAATGGCAATGCAAATGTTTTAATAGTATCTGACTACGGTATAAACATAGCAGGCACACTAAGCGCAACTGGAAATGCCGCAGTTAGCGGCATTTTAACAAACAACTATTATTATGCTAATGGTCAACCATTAGACGTAGGTGGCAATCCCGGTGGTTCTAATACTCAAATTCAGTTTAATAATATTGGCGAATTTGGTGGAAGTGCTAATCTAACATTTGATAGTGCTACAAATAATTTAGCATTGAATGGTAATATTTCAACAACTAATTTAGCAGTATCCGGTAACGCAGTTGTCACTGGTAACCTATACGTTGATGGTAATTTAATCTATATAAATGTAGAAGAACTATCTGTACAAGACCCTATCATTACACTTAATACTGGACCAAATGGTGTTCCTCCTGTAGCTAATACAGGAAAAGATGTTGGTACAGCATTATATTATTATGATACACAGGCCCGTACAGCGTTTATGGGTTGGGACACAAGCAATAGTGAATTTGCGTTTGGTAGCCAAACAAGTATATCAAGCGAAGTTGTAACATTCAATACATTAGGTAATGTTCGTGCCCAAACGTTCTCGGGTAATATCGTAGCTACTACTATTAGTGGTAACTTAACTACTGCAAGCCAGGCAAATATCACTACAGTTGGTACGTTGGGTTCATTATCAGTAACCGGAAACGTAGATTCGGGTGCTATTAATACCGGAAATATAGTTGGTACAGGGACTATAACTGGAAACTACTTAGTTTCTAATAGCGGATGTGTCACAATTGGCGGTGCTACTATAGCAGTAACTGGTAACAATGCGGGTATCTTTGCATCATTGGTTGATGATATTAACTTGGGTCTTGCATCTAATATTGTTATGGGCGGCTCAGCACTAACAGTAACAGTTCAAGGTAACTTGATTGCCAATGTTAATATAACAGCGAATGGTAATGTGTCAGGTAATCTACTGACAGGCACATTAACTACTAACTCACAACCAAACGTCACTAGCGTGGGTACATTGGGTAACTTAAGTGTTACTGGTAGTGTAAATTCAGGTAATATAACAGTAACAAATACTATTGATGCTGTAAACATCAAAGTAACGGATTTGTTCTCTAAACGAACATCAATTAATATCAGTGCCAATACTGTTATTGATACGTTTCCGATCGCTGAATTCAGATCGGCAAAATACACGATGAGAGCAGGGGACGGTACTGATTATCAAGCGTTAGAAGTTCTTTTAGTTCATAATAACATAAATAGTATTATAACTGTTTATGGAAGTTTATCAACCTCAGGAACTGACCTTGTAATATTTTCAACTGATATTAGTGCAGGAAATGTGAATGTTTATGCAACCGCGGTGGGTGCTAATACTAATTTAAACTTAATGGGGACATATGTTCCAGATTGATAAGGGTATAAAATAAAATGACTACAAAAAATTTCGTTGTTAAGAATGGCATTACTACAGGTAACATCACGTTAGATGCTGCCACAGGTAATATCACTGCTACAAATGCTAACTTGGGGAATATGCTTATTGCTAACTTCCATAGCGGTAGTGGTAATATGCTTTCTAATATTCAGGGTGCAAATGTTTCCGGGGCAGTACCTACAGCTACAACAGCTGGTACAGTAACAACAAACGCTCAACCTAACATAACAAGTGTAGGAACTCTCACAAGCGTATCAGTATCTGGAAATGCAAATATTGGTAATATTGGCACAGGCGGATTAGTCACTGCTACTGGCAATATTACTGGTGGAAACTTAGTTACAGGCGGTGTCATTTCTGCTACAGGTAACGCTAACATAGGTAATATTGGAACAGCAGGCCTTATCACTGCTACAGGTAATATTGGTGGTGGGAATATTGTCACTGGCGGAGTAGTCACCGCTACTGGTAACATCACCGGTGGAAACATTGTTACAGCAGGTGCTGTCAATGGTGGAACATTAAGCGTAACAGGCGTAAGTACCTTAGGTGCTGTAGCCAACGTAAGAGTCACTGGTGGTACTACTGGTCAAGTTATTCAGACAGACGGTGCAGGTAATCTATCATTTGTAACTATTAGTACATCAGGACTTACAAACGGTACAAGTAATATCACTGTTCTAAACAACGGCAATATTAATATGAGCAGTGCCGGCAACGCCAATGTATTGGTAGTAACCGGAACAGGTGCAAACATTACAGGTACATTAAGTGTATCTGGTAATGCTACTGTTGGCAATTTAATTGCTAGCGGTGGAGGTGGAGGTAACATCACTGGTGCAAACTTAGTTTCTGCTAACTTCTTTACTGGTACATTAACAACAGCCGCACAGCCTAACATTACAAGCACAGGCACATTAGCTAGCTTATCAGTAACAGCTAACGCTAATATTGGTAATATTGGTACAGCTGGATTAATAACAGCAACTGGTAACTTAAATGCAGGTAACTTGATTACTGCAGGTTTAATAAGTGCTACAGGTAATGCAAATGCAGGTAATGTCAATACAACAGGTGTGTTTTCTACAACATTAAGTGCAACCGGTAATGCTAATATTGGTAATATTGGTACAGGTGGTTTAATAACTGCTACTGGTAATATTCAAGGTGCTAACTTAGTAACAGGTGGTGTCATTAGTGTAACCGGTAATGCTAATATTGGTAATATTGGTACAGGTGGTTTAATAACTGCTACTGGTAATATTCAAGGTGCAAACTTAATAACCGGCGGTATTATTAGTGCAACCGGTAATGCTACAGTTGGTAATATATCTGCAACTAATCATACTGGTACTACTGTAAGTGTAACCGGTAATGTTACCGGTGGAAATATAACGACTGGTGGTATATTAAATGTAACTGGAACAAGTGATAGCTCTATTGCTGGCAACTTAAATATGAATGGTAAATTCGTAAGTAATATTGCTTATGCAGTTGCTAATACTGATGCCGCATCTAAATTATATGTTGATACAATGGTATCAAGTGGCATTGCTTATCACCAACCAGTTAATGTTGCAACCACTACAACACTAGCTACTGCTACAGGTGGTACAATTACGTATAACAATGGTGCTTCAGGTGTCGGCGCTAATTTAGTTACAACTGGCACTTTCTTATTAATTGACGGTGCAAACGTTCAAACTGTTGGTACTCGTATTCTTGTTAAAAACGAAGCCAATGCAGTATTCAATGGTATATACACATATGCAAACACAACAACAATTGTTCGTGCAACTGATGCTGATGAATATGGTCCAGATAGTACTACTCAGTTAAGTATTAATGATTACTTCTTTACATTAGGTGGTACTGTCAATGAAGGTACTGCATTTATTGTTAGTGCTCCAGCCGGTACTATTACATTTGGTACAAGTAATATCACTTTTGCTACTTTCAGTCAAACACAAGTTTATGATGCTGGTACAGGTATTAATATTGTTGGCACTACAATCAGTGCAAACGCAAGTCAAACACAAGTTACAGCAGTTGGTACATTAACAACACTAAGTGTATCAGGTAATGCTAATATTGGTAATATTGGTACAGGCGGTTTAATCGTTGCGACAGGTAACGTTACCGGTGGAAACTTAACAACCGGTGGATTGATAACAGCAACTGGTAATATTACTGGTGCTAACTTAGTAACAGGTGGTATATTAACAGTTACAGGTAATGCTACAGTTGGTAACATATCTGCAACAAATCACACTGGTACTACTGTAAGTGTAACCGGTAACGTAACTGGTGGCAACTTAACTACAGGTGGTTTGATTACTGCTACTGGTAATATAACTGGTGCTAACTTAGTAACAGGTGGTATACTGACAGTTACAGGTAATGCTAATATTGGTAACATTGGTACAGGTGGTTTAATCACAGCAACTGGTAATATTAATGGTGCTAACTTAATAACTGGTGGTATCATTAGTGCGACTGGTAATGCTACTGTTGGTAATATATCTGCAACAACACATACTGGTACTACTGTAAGTGTAACTGGTAACGTTACCGGTGGAAACTTAACAACCGGTGGTTTGATTACTGCTACGGGTAATATCAATGGTGGTAACTTAGTAACTGCTGGACTAGTAAGTGGTGCAACATTAACCGTATCTGGTGTAAGTAACTTAGGTGCTGTTGGCAATGTAACAATAACCGGGGGTTCAAGTGGTCAAGTATTACAAACAAATGGATCCGGTGGATTATCATTTGTAACAATCAGCACATCAAGTGTAGCAAATGGTAATAGTAACGTAAGTATCCCGGCTGCAAATGGTAACGTTAATATTTCATCTGCTGGTAATGCAAACGTTTTTGTAGTTACAGGTACAGGTGCAAATATCACAGGTACACTAAGTGTATCTGGTAATTTAATAGCAGGTAACATCTCAACCGCAGGTGGTTCTGGTGGTAACATTAGTAACGCTAATGTAATATCAGCTAATAGCTTTACTGCAACAGGCAACGCTAACGTTGGTAACGTAGTAACAGGTGGATTAATAACAGCTACTGGTAATATCAATGGTGGTAATATTATAACCGGTGGTATTGTTTCTGCTACAGGTAATGGCACATTTGCTAATATTTCAACTGGTGGATTGATTACTGCTACAGGAAATATTACAGGTGCAAACTTGGTAGGTCCTCACGCAAGTGGTAATAGTAATATTGCTATCTCTCCTAATAGCAACATAGCAATGACAGTTGCTGGTACAGCAAACGTTGTTGTAGTTACAGCAACAGGCGCTAATATTACTGGTACATTAAGTGCTTCAGGTAATGCTAACTTAGCTAATTTGGGAACAACTGGTGTATTTGCTACAACATTAAGTTCTACTGGTAATGCTAACGTTGGTAACTTAGGTACAGCAGGTCTAATCACAGCGACCGGTAATTTAAATGCAGGTAATTTGATTACTGCAGGTTTAATAAGTGCTACAGGTAACGCTAATGCAGGCAACGTTAACACGACTGGTGTCTTTGCAACTACATTAAGTGCTACAGGTAACGCAAACATTGGTAACATTGGTACAGCTATTATTACTGCTACAGGTAATATTACCGGGGCAAACATCATTACAGGTGGTATTGTAAGTGCTACAGGTAACGGTACGTTTGGTAATGTGTCTGCTACGGGCTATACGGGTGCTACAGTCAGCGTATCAGGTAACGCTAACGTTGGCAACTTAGGTGTTACAGGTGTATTCTCAACAACACTAAGTGCAACAGGTAACGCAACTGTTGGTAATGTATTGTTGAACGGTGGACTACAAAGTAATCGTACAAACGTATCAGTAACAACAAATACAATTATTGACCAGTTCGCCCCGGCAACATATAGAACAGCTAAATACATTATCAGTGCTTCAAGTGCAAATGGCTATCAGTCAGTTGAAGCATTATTAGTACAAGATGGAACAAATAGTTACATAACAATTTATGGATCAATTTCTTCTAACGTAACAGCAGACATTATTGATATTAGTAGTAACATCAATGGTGTATCAGGTAACGTAGCAGTATATGCGACTAGTTCGGGTGGCACTGCAACAGTTAACTTAATAACAACTTACTTGAAAACATAATATGAATTAATTTTCATTTGACAATTTAATTATACAGGGAATATGGAACTGTGACGACAAAAAATTTCGTAGTAAAGAACGGGTTAACAACCGGTTCAATCACGCTTGATGCAACTTCGGGTAATATATCCGGTACAAATCTGTCCGTCACAGGTGTAAGTAACTTAGGTGCTGTCGGTAATGTTAAAATTACCGGCGGTTCAGCTAATTATGTTGTAACAACAGATGGGGCTGGCAACTTATCTTTTACTGACCCAGTAGCAACACAGTCTCCGGCTCCTATGCCGACATATATTCCCGTAGGCAATACAGTAACAATCTCGGCAAACTATCAAGGTATATTTGGTTATCCAATTACAGTTGACGGTATAATTGTAGTAGATGGTGTTTTAGTAGACGTAAATGATGCTACTATACCAGCCGGAAACATCAACTTTGTACAGTATAATAATGGTAATGTAATGGGCGGATCGGCAACGTTTACGTTTGTTGCGGCAACTGGATTACTTTCTGTGCCCAATCTTACTACTACCGGAGTAGTAAAAACAACAGCAACAACCTATAGCAGTTTACCCATTGCAGGCACTGCAGGAGCAGGTGCCCGTTCCTTCATAACGGATGCCAACACAACAACATTTTTGGCTATAGTTGCAGGCGGTGGAAGCAATGCTGTACCTGTAGTATCAAATGGAACAAATTGGATTGTAGGATAAGTTATGAATACATTTCAAAAAATGATAAATAAGAGTAATATTAGGGTGAAATACCACTACGCTAACAAGGAAATAAAATGAGTTTAATCTTAAAACAAGAACCAGCTAACACAATAGCAACGCCACCGGCGGGTAAGAGCACACTATTCGTCAATGACAGTAGTGTTATGTCTGTTAAAGCCCCTGACGGAACAGTATCACAATTCCCAACTGTTCAGGGTTCAAATACACAGGTTTTCTTCAATGATAACGGTGCTATTAATGGTAATGCTAGTTTAGTATTCAATAAAACAACGTCAACAATGACAGTTGCAAATCTATCAGTTACTGGTACATTGAATGCAGGTGATATTAGCGTTTCATCTATTGCAAACGGCACTAGTAATGTTGACATTATAGGCGTAAGTGGTAACGTTACTACAAGTGTAGCCGGTAATGCAAACATATTAGTTGTAACTGGAACAGGAGCAAACGTAGCAGGTACATTTAGCGTAAGTGGTAACGTCAGTGCAGGTAACGTAAGTGCTACAACATTCACTGGTGCATTAACAGGTACAGCAACAAGTGCTACAAATGCGGCAGCATTATTACAAAATACATCTACTTCTACTACAGTATACCCAACATTCTCTACTTCAAGTGCTAATGGAAATTCATCAGCCGTATTCAATACATCAATTAGTGCTAACTTAGCTAATGCATCTATTACAGCTACAACATTCGTTGGTGCACTAAGTGGCGCCGCAACTAGCGCAACGACAGCCGGTACTGTAACAACTGCGGCACAGCCAAATATTACAAGCACGGGTACACTAACTAGTGTATCAGTTTCCGGTAACGCTAACGTTGGTAATTTAGGTACAGCTGGTTTAATCACAGCAACAGGAAATGTTGGTGCAGGTAATGTTAATACTACAGGTGTATTTGCTACAACATTAAGTGCTACAGCAAATGCGAACGTTGGTAATTTAGGTACAGCTGGTCTTATTACTGCTACAGGTAATATTGGTGGTGGTAATATCAATACTGGTGGTGTTGTATCAGCTACTGGTAATGGCACATTTGGTAATATCAACACATCTGGTACAGAAACAGCATCACGCTTTATATCAAATGTAGCAACAGGTACAGCCCCATTAACAGTTACAAGTACAACACGTGTTAGTAACTTGAATGTTGACTACGCCAATGTAGCAGACAATATTAACGTAACTGCACCTGGTACGGGTACTGGTTACTTGATATTTGCTAACGCAACTACAGGTAATGTAGCTGAGTGGACAAGTGCTGGCATTAGTTCAAACTTAGCAAACAACGCAATCACGGCTACAACATTCGTTGGTGCATTATCAGGTGCGGCAACAACAGCGGGTACAGTAACAACTGCGGCTCAACCAAATATCACATCAGTTGGTACATTAACAAGTGCATCAGTATCAGGTAACGCTAACATAGGTAACATTGGTACAGCCGGATTGATTACTGCTACTGGTAACTTGAATGCAGGTAACATTATTACAGGTGGTATTGTATCTGCAACCGGTAATATAACAGGTAACTTCATCATTGGTAATGGTAGTCAACTAACTGGATTAAACACTGCAGGTGTATCAAATGGTAATAGTAATGTTAATATTCCAAGTGCTAACGGTAATGTTAATATTAGTGCAGTAGGTAATGCTAACATATTAGTTGTAACTGGTACTGGTGCAAACGTAACAGGCACATTTAGCGTAAGTGCTAATGCTAACGTTGGTAATTTAGGTACAGGTGGATTGATTACAGCGACTGGTAATATTGGTGGTGGTAATATTAATACAGCTGGCGCAATATCTGCTACAGGTAATGGTACATTTGGTAATATCAATACATCTGGTACTGAAACAGCTACTCGCTTTATATCAAACATTGCGACTGGTACAGCTCCATTAACAGTCACAAGTACAACACGTGTTAGTAACTTGAATGTTGACTATGCTAATGTTGCAGACAATATTAACGTAACCGCACCTGGTACAGGTACTGGTTATATTGTATTCGCTAATGCAACTACAGGTAATGTTACAGAATGGACAAGTTCTGGTATAACTGCAAACTTAGCAAACAATGCTATTACAGCTACAACATTCGTTGGTGCATTATCAGGTGCGGCAACAAGTGCAACAACAGCCGGTACTGTAACAACTGCGGCTCAACCCAATATTACTTCAGTTGGTACACTAACAAGTCTTAGTGTATCAGGCAACTCTAACATAGGTAATGTGGGTACAACTGGTGTATTCGCTACAACACTAAGTGCTACTGGAAATGCTAACGTTGGTAACATAGGTGCTACAGGTGCTGTATTCACAACTGTTGCAGGCTCATTAACAACAAATGCTCAACCTAATATCACATCACTTGGTACATTAACAAGTTCTAGTGTATCAGGTAACGCTAATATTGGCAATATTGGTACTGCTGGTCTAATCACAGCTACAGGTAATTTGAATGCAGGCAACATTATTACAGGTGGAGTAGTTTCTGCTACAGGCAATATCACTGGTGGTAATTTAGTAACAGCCGGTATATTAAGTGTTACTGGTACTGGTGTAAGTAGCATCGCTGGTAACTTGAACATGAATACCAAGAACATTACAAGTCTTGCTACTCCGGTAAATTCTACTGATGCCGCAACTAAGCAATATGTTGATGATGTTGCTCAAGGATTGAACATACAAGATAGTTGTAATGCAGCCACAACAACTACGTTAGCGACAATATCAGGCGGTACTGTTACATATAACAACGGTACAGCTGGCGTCGGCGCAACATTGACAACAACAGGAACATTTACAACTATTGACGGTGTTACATTGTCTAATGGTATGCGTATTCTTGTTAAGGACGAAGTAACTACTGCAAATAACGGTATCTATGTAAGAACAAGTAGTACAGTATTAACACGTGCCACAGACTTTGATACTCCAACAGAAATGGAAGGCGGTGACTTTACATTCGTTACTGCAGGAACAGTATATGATAACACTGGTTGGGTAATGACTGATCCGGTAACTACGGTTGGAACAAGTCCGGTTATTTGGGTACAGTTCAGTGGTGCAGGTACATATCAAGCGGGTACAGGATTAACATTAACAGGTAGTGTATTCAGTGTTAATGTAAGTCAAACACAAATTACAGCAACAGGCACACTAACAAGTTTATCAGTTTCTGGTAACGCTAACGTAGGTAATATTGGCGGGGCAGCCGGTGTATTCACAACTGTAACAGGTTCATTGGTAACGGCAGCACAACCTAACATTACAAGTTTAGGTACACTAACATCATTATCAATCTCTGGTAACGCTAATATTGGTAACATTGGTACAGGTGGATTGATTACTGCTACTGGTAATATTGGTGGCGGCAATATCAATACTGCCGGTGCAATATCTGCTACAGGTAATGGTACATTTGGCAATATCAATACATCTGGAACTGAAACAGCATCACGATTTATATCAAATGTAGCAACAGGCACAGCTCCATTAACAGTCACTTCAACTACACGTGTAGCTAACTTAAATGTTGATTATGCAAACGTTGCTGATAACATTAACGTAACAGCACCGGGCACAGGCACTGGTTATCTAATATTTGCTAATGCAACTACTGGTAATGTAGCCGAGTGGACAAGTGCTGGTATTAGTTCAAACTTAGCTAATAATGCTATTACAGCTACAACGTTTGTTGGTGCACTAAGTGGTGCGGCTACAAGTGCTACTACAGCAGGCACAGTCACAACTAATGCACAACCTAATATTACAAGTACAGGTACATTAGCTAGCTTATCAGTAACAGCTAATGCTAATATTGGTAACATTGGAACAGCAGGTCTTATCACTGCTACTGGTAATTTGAATGCAGGTAACATTATCACTGGTGGTATTGTAAGTGCTACAGGTAATGTTACTGCTAGCTTCTTTATTGGTAATGGTTCAGCATTGACCGGATTAAGTACAGCAGGTGTATCAAATGGCAACAGTAATGTTAATATTCCAAGTGCTAATGGAAATGTTAACATTAGTGCAGTAGGTAATGCTAACGTATTAGTTGTAACAGGTACTGGTGCTAACATTACAGGTACATTAAGTGTAAGTGGTAACGCAACAATTGGTAACATTATATCAAGCGGCACAGGTGGTAATATCTCCGGTGCTAACGTAATATCAGCTAATCTATTCACTGGAACATTAACAACTGCGGCTCAACCTAACATTACTTCAGTTGGTACACTAACATCGTTGGCAGTAACTGGCAATGGTACATTTGGTAACATCAACACATCAGGTACAGAAACAGCTACTCGTTTTATATCAAATATTGCAACAGGTACAGCTCCATTCACTGTGACAAGTACAACACGTGTTAGTAACTTAAATGTTGACTATGCTAACGTTGCTGACAACATTAATGTAACTGCTCCGGGTACAGGTACTGGTTATGTAATCTTTGCTAACGCAACTACTGGTAATATTGCAGAATGGACAAGTTCTGGTATAACTTCAAACTTAGCTAATAACTCCATTACTGCTACAACATTCGTTGGTGCTTTAAGTGGTGCGGCAACTAGTGCTACTACTGCAGGTACAGTAACAACTGCGGCTCAACCAAATATTACTTCAGTTGGTACATTAACAAGTTTAAGTGTATCAGGCAATGCCACAGTTGGTAATGTTAGCGCAACTAACCACACTGGTACAACAGCAAATATCACTGGTCAATATATTACAACTCTTGCAACAGGTACTGCACCGTTTGTGGTAACATCTACTACACAAGTTGCTAACTTGTCTGTAGCAACTGCAGGCACTGCAACTAGTGCTACAAGTGCTACTACAGCTGGCACTGTAACAACTGCGGCTCAGCCTAATATTACTTCAGTTGGTACACTATCAAGTTTAAGCTCAAGTGGTAACGTCACTGGTGCTAACTTAGTAACAGGCGGTTTATTAACAGTAACAGGTAATGCTACAGTTGGTAACTTGATTGCAGGCTCAGGTGGCGGTGGTAACATTACTGGTGCAAACTTAGTATCTGCTAACTTCTTTACTGGCACACTAACTACAGCGGCTCAACCAAATATTACAAGTATTGGAACATTGTCAACACTAAGTGTATCTGGTAATGCTAACGTTGGTAACATTGGAGCAGGAGCTGGTATATACACTACATTGAGTGCATCAGGTAACGTAAGTGGTGGAAATGTAACACTAGCTAATGCGGCAATAATTAGTGCTAACAACATGCAATTGACAACTGGCGCAAACACTAATGCTGGTAACGTAACTGGTAACTTTGTATTAACAACTGGATCACGTTTCCAAGCAACTTACGCTTAACACTATCAAATTCATACACGCTTATTTTAAATGATAAGTAAGTGTGTATGAACATCTTTCAATCAACTTATGAAGCAAGGCTTCAAGATTGGTTTCAATTACGGAAATCCGTAACTAGTTTACCCATAGAACAACAATGTATTACCATAGATGAATGGTGGCAACATGCACCATTGGTCACCCATCATCTACACCCACATGATATAGATAACTGGCCTGATCCTTGGGAACTTTTATCCGAAAATACCTATTGTGAGGTTGCAAGAGCGTTAGGAATGTGTTATACTCTACATCTAATCGGAGTAACTGATATAGAATTAGTATTGGCTAGAAATGAAACAGCAGAAGATGTAGTATTAGTCCTAGTTGATAACGCAAAATATATAATGAATTACTGGCCTGATACGGTCATAAGTAATAAACTAAAAGATTTTAAAGTAGTACAAAAGTTAGAGTTACAAACAATAATTACAAAAATAGGTAGAACATGAAGATAAACGTCACCAAACGCTCTGGTATAAAAGAGCCACTCACTCTGGAAAAATGGCAAGCACAAGTAGCGAAAGTATGTAAAGGGATAGCAGACGTTAGCCCATCAATGATAGAAATTAAATCCCAACTACACTTCTATGATGGTATTACTACACAAGAAATTGATGAAATAACATTACGTGCTATTGTAGATTTAATTGACGTAGAACAGAACCCAGATGTTGGACATACAAATTATCAATACGTAGCAGGTAAGCAACGTGTATCAATGCTACGTAAAGATGTATATGGAAGTTATACAGTGCCACATCTTTATGAAATCGTAAAGAAAAATGTTGCCACTGGATTATACACTAGTGAACTATTAGAATGGTATACTATAGAAGATTGGAACAAGATGAATGATATGTTGGATCATTCTAAGGATGAACAATATAGTTATGCCGCCATTGAGCAATTGATTGAAAAATATTTAGTAAAGAATAGAAGCACGAAAGAAACTTATGAAACTCCACAAATTAGATATATGGTCGCGGCTGCAACAGTTTTTCACAAAGAAGAACCCAACAATGCAAGAATGCGATATATCAAAGAATATTATAACGCAGCCAGCGACGGGCTTTTCACATTGGCTACGCCGGTGTTGGCGGGGCTTGGTACTCCTACTAAACAGTTTAGTAGTTGTGTGCTTATTCGTTCGGATGATGATTTGGACAGTATTTTCGCCAGTGGAGAAATGATGGCAAAGTATGCTAGCAAACGTGCTGGTATAGGTTTAGAAATAGGAAGATTAAGACCACTAGGTAGTCCTATACGTGGTGGCGAGATTATGCACACTGGCATGATCCCATTCTTAAAGAAATGGTTTGGCGACCTAAGAAGTTGTAGTCAAGGAGGTATTCGTAATGCAAGTGCTACTGTATTTTATCCCATTTGGCATCATCAGTTTGATGACCTTATCGTACTTAAAAACAATCAAGGAACAGACGAAACACGTGTCAGGTTCATGGACTATGGGGTTGTTCTTAGTGCATTCTTCTGGAGAAGATTTAAAAACAAAGAAAATATAACATTCTTTGATCCTAATGAAGTTCCTGATTTATATGAAGCGTTCTATTCAAACACAGAGTTGTTTGAAGAACTTTACTTAAAATATGAAAAGCAATCAGGTTTACGTAAAAAAACAATGTCGGCTGAAGAAGTATTCAAGTCTGGCATATTAAAAGAACGCACAGATACAGGACGTATCTATCTAGTGTTCATTGACAATGTAATGAAACAAGGACCATTTGATCCTGAATATCATACAATTTACCAGAGTAACTTATGCTGTGAGATTCTTCTTCCTACTAAATCTTTTAAACGTCTTGATGATCCTGACGGTCGTATTGCTTTATGTACGCTCGGATCTATTAACTGGGGTGCATTCCGTAATCCTGAAGATATGCGCCGCGCTTGCAGGATTCTACATCGTAGCCTCAATAATATATTGGACTATCAAGATTTCCTAAGCATTCAATCTAAATTATCTAATGACGAGATTCGTCCATTAGGAATAGGTGTGACTAACTTAGCATACTGGCATGCCAAAAGAAACTTTAAATACGGCGAGAAGGATGCTTTAACTGAATTAAAGTCTTGGATGGAACATTTATCATTTTATTTGACAGAAGCTAGTGTCGAACTTGCTAAAGAAAGAGGTAAGTGTGAAGGCAGTGATAGAACACGTTATGGTCAAGGTGTATTCCCTTGGGAACTACGTGCTAATGGTGTAAATGAGTTAGCAGATTTTACTCCTGAATTAGATTGGGAAACACTACGTTCACAAATGAAAGAGTATGGTGTCCGTAATGCTACACAAATGGCTGTTGCTCCTGTAGAATCAAGCAGTGTAGTTATTAATAGTACCAATGGCATTGAAATGCCTATGAGTTTAATTAGTGTCAAAGAAAGTAAAGCAGGTAGTTTTGTACAAGTTGTTCCTGAATATCATAAACTTAAAAACAAATATCAAATGATGTGGGAACAGAAAGATTGTGATGGTTATCTAAAGACAGCGGCAGTGATTGCGGCTTATGTTGACCAAAGTATCTCAACTAACACATTCTATAACCCAGCACATTTCCCTGAACGTAAAGTCCCTACAACATTAATTGCTAAGAACTTAATGCAAGCACACTACTGGGGACTAAAAACATTCTACTATAGCTTGATTAACAAAGCAGGTAGTAAGAGCCAAGATGAAACTGTATTAGATTTGCCAAGTGGCTTTAATGATATGGATGAGGAAGATTGCGAGGCGTGTAAATTATGAAGATAGCTATATATGGTGATAGCTTTGCACAACCAGTTGAATTTGGATATAAAGGTAATGACTTCTTGTGGTGTAACACACTAGCTAATAAACTAAACGGGTCTATTAAAAACTTTGCAATAACAGGGTCTAGTATATTTTACAGTTATCAAAAATTTCTACGTACTTATAATGAGTATGATTTGTGTATTTTTGCTGTCACTTCACCAAACAGGTACATCAAGCCATTAAAAATTTCATATGGTCCTTCAAGG
>Ga0209296_1001805_pt1 | contig 15810 bp, 26 predicted proteins | sample S_130206_EF_Meta_FD_187319 | JGI IMG/M metagenome (GOLD analysis project Ga0209296, IMG submission 187319) | Freshwater microbial communities from Lake Simoncouche, Canada to study carbon cycling - S_130206_EF_MetaG (SPAdes) (version 2) | ecosystem: Environmental > Aquatic > Freshwater > Lake ...
ATTGGACAGCGCCGCGAAGCGGCCTGCGAAGAGGACTTTCCCACCTGCGGCGGGAAGGACTTAAAACCAAGATTAAAAGAAACAGTAGGAATGGTGCACTATTGGCTCGATCGTGTCCGTATCAACGAGGGACCGACTGACGTGCCTGTCGTGCCTGTGAGTTTTGTCACTGCAAATGCGTACCAGCACGACCAGCTCAATCGCATAGTAGCACCCGAGGATGAGGTTGTCGACATGGTCGAGGTGGCCAAGAACGATTGGGTCTTTGAACTCAAGCCCGGTGATGTTTTTCCGGTACAAATCATCGCGTCGATTCAGGCGACGCTCGATGCGTCCAAGTTTGATGGTATGATGTTTCCCGTCGTGTACCGCGGAAGTCCTGTGCTCGAGAAGCGTTTTTACAAGCGTTCCGGTGGCGAGAATGTCCAGCAGTCGAGTATGCCAATCTTCAACCTAAACGCGCCACCTGTTGTTTCGGAAGTATGAAGGACTGTGTACGGGCGATTGCGATCAGGGTCTGGCAATCCCTCGGACCTGGGTTTTCGGAACGTGTCTACCACAACGCCATGGAGGTTGGACTGCGAAAGTCGAGTATTCCATATCAAACGGAGCGAATCGTTCCAATCATGTTTGATGAACATGCAATTGGAAACATTCGTGCCGACCTCATCGTTGATTCACGCATCATCGTCGAATTGAAATCCGTCAAGGCGCTCAAGGATGAACACAGAGTGCAAACGCGCATGTACATGAGGCTGCTGGGTTTACATGAAGCTGTCCTTATCAATTTTCCCAATTCAGGAAGTGACCTCGAGGTTGAGGACCTCACATCTTCGAGAGGTAACGTGCTCGATTTATCGAGTACCCATTCTTCAACAGACGTTTGAATTTCTTTTCAACGTCTGTTGCCTTTTTTTTTGTACGCGGTTTTGGTTTAATCTCTTTGGGCTTGTAGCCCAAGACCCTCACGACAAAATTCATCATTTAAAAACACCCGACATTTTAAACTCAAATGTTTACGCCAGAGATGAAAAAGGCGACTGCTACCGTGGTGAGTGACTCTGACACGAAAATGTCGACACGGGTTCTTTCTGCGTTGTACTACCTGGCTATCCGAGCCTGTGAGATTATCGACTGGTGGTTCCCGACCGAGTACGAGAAACTCCAGCGCAAACGCACCAAGGCGTGCCTGAAGGACCCTCCGAACATCCCGAAGGGTGCCACGGTCGAAATCGACCCCAAGACGGGCTCTATTATAGGAGAAAAATCTCACTGAGTTATATAGATGGCATTGTACTTGGTACATGTATCTGGAGATATATTCTCGGATGAAAATGTCAACGTGACAAAATGGAAAGAATTACGAACTCCAGACAAATGGTCCGATAAAGAATTTCCAGGTGTCTACTTTTCACTCATTACGAAAGACAATATTCACAAAGAACAACTATATTCGGGTAAAAAGGTGATGTTTTTTTCTGTTAAACTTCTTGAACAGCATAACTGGCACTTGAATCTCAAAGACCATAACGGGTACGTGAGTGAATACAATACATACTTCCCATGGAACCTCGACGAAGCAATCAAAAAGATAAAATCTGTAAAAATTGATTCGAATGAAGTTGTTTTTCATGATCCAGTGTCACTTAAATATCTCTGTCAAGTTGTTCAAAAACCCGAAGATTACAAACCCGGTGATAAATTTCTCCCAAATCAACGAATGGAGACTGATGAACCACCGGATATGACAAAGAAACCATTCTATGTATACCCATTTGAAGGTGAATATACTGGGATTGACCAAGGGTTTCAGAAAAGTTCAAAGGCTTGGTTCAAAATGATGTGTGAAGTGGCTGGTATTTCAACGTTTGAACAGATGAAAAAACGCGCCAAATACTTGTGGACTCATCGAAACGAACAACATATTGAAATTTTGAAAGATTATACGTTAGGTCACAAGAGTCTCAACAAATCAATTACTCACACGAGTCTTTAATCAGCAAGTACCAATGTATTGCCACCCGAGGTCAGCAGTAATCTTCTTCCATATAATGTCGTGTTTGTACAGCTTTTCCTTCGACTTGAGAAGCGGAAAGCAGGGTAGGTATTCATCCTCACCGAGGAGCTCACAGAATTTGTACAGGACGTAACTGTAACTCAAAAAGTTTTTACGGTTTTCAGGACAATGTTTCTCAAAAGGCTTTTGAATCTGCCCAAACATGAGTCGAAGTCGGTCTTCCAAGGCTTGAGGCATGGCTGGTGGTTTCACCCCGTTGAGAATCGTTGTGATGTAGGGTGCGTGTTCGTAGTATTTATTCATGTGAATCTTTTTGAGCATTTCGCGCACCTTGCGGTGCGTCAGATCTGACTTGTCTTTGATGCGTTGCTTTTTCACTTCGAGCTGTAATTGATCAATCAGTTCTTGTGGTACACTCGTGTACTCTTTCGCCTGGAACTGATTGACCCATTCGTTGAAATGGTTTTCGCGCCGGTACGAATAGACGACGTGGCGTTCCATATCCTGTTCCTCTTTGAAACCCACCTCTTGACATTGGACGTAATCGGTCATTCCACATTTGAGACAAATCATGTCGCTCGTCATGTCATCGAGTGTATGGTCGATTGACCCACACCCTTTGCATTTGGGCAAGTATCCAGGGTTTTTCTTTTGCATAGGTGTGATGTGATTCCCTTCGACGGTGGCCATGTATTTTTCGTAAACATCCTTCTTTTTTCCTCCAGCAGATTCAAACTCCATTATTAAAGGGATACATTCAGCCATGTAATCATACATTTCCTGTTGCGCAGCCGAGTCTCCTTTAGATATTCTTTTTTGAAATTCTGCTAAACGTTCCTGGTAGCGTCCTTCCATTCTAAATAATATATCGTTTTCTTTTAGTTAATGTGGGTCCTTAATCTCATCGAACAATGTAGACCCAGAAATTTTCAGGTGCATCAAATGTTCAGACATGACGGTGACGAATTGATACCGGTTGACGAATTCAGGACAGGAGAACACGGACACGTCGATTACTACTTCGGGGGTCAGCTGTACACGCACCTCGGGTGTTGGCCCATCCAGAACATCATCCCTCGCTTTTCAGTGCCGGTACACAGTGCCATTTTCATCAACGACGAAGACAGGAAACCGACAGTGTGTACTGAAACCGTCAGGCGCCATTCAGGGCCGACGCAATCGCCTGTATCGTTTGACATTTATGCCCCTCGGCCGCATTTCACAGTTTCATTCTCAGGAGGGTTGAGATTCTCCTTGGGAATCAAATGGATCCTTGTCAAAAAGGTGTCCGGTACAGTTCGTGTCCAGAACGTCCTCGGTCAGATGACACGCCTGGATGTCTAGAGTCCAAGGGGCACTTAGTGCCCGTTGGATGAATTCGCACCGGACAATTTTTCCACCTTCGGCGGAAAAGAGTATTTAACCATCCACCTTCGGCGCCAAGTAAAACTTGAGTTCACCGAGGTTTGCAACCGTGTACCGGAACACGATGGGCATGTTGTCGTCGTCGTCGTGTTGCATCAGCTGGACACTCGAGCACAGGCTCGTCGCCCGGGTAAACATGTTGATGTACTTGAGCGAAAAAACATTCCCGAGCGCCTTGTCCTTTCCGGGCTCGACACACTCGAGGATGGTCTTTTGGTTTGCAAACCCACCCTCACACTCGAGCTCGAGTGTATTCTTCTTACGTGTGATTCGAATATCCTGAGCCAAGTTGTTCATGTCACGTGTCACGCGTTGGAAATCGACACTCGGGATGGTTGTCAGGACGTTCATCTCAATCTCGGGCACGGACAACATGTCGTCGTTGATATCCAGCAGCTTAAACTCAAACGACGTTGACGACTTTTTCGCTGCATTCTCAATGTGAATGTGAAGCAGGTATGCGTCGTCGATGGACATGCTCAGTGTGTCCGTGTTGGTCACGGACTTGAGCAGCTTGTACGTGTTTGACACATTGAGACCAGCTGTATGTTCACCTTCACAGTAGTACTCTTCAAAGTTTTCCGCTGGCATGACAAGGTGAACGAGCGTCACGCGCGCCGTATCGAGCGTAACAACCATGAGACCCTCTGGGCGGAACACGAGGTTAACATCGTTGATGATATCCTTGAGCACCTCAAAGACGGTACGAAAGGCACTCGCCTGAATCGTCTTGAGACGAACCATACCCATAGAACGCAGACTCACTTTATACCTTTCTGGTAGGCATCAGTCACCTTACGATTCACCTTTTCTTCGAGCTCGCGCGTCATCGGAGGTGCCAATGGCATGTTGAAGTGTTCAATGTCGAAATAGTTTCCGGCATCGTTATCGTGTGTGTCATCGAGCATGGCACCTGAAAGGACCGTCTGGTCAAATTCTTCGACCCGCTCTTCTGGTTTCATCGACTCGATCCATTTACGAACATCGTTTCCGACAAGCAGGTTACCATCGTTCGTCACCAGGGTGGGCACGCGTGTAATCTGTCTCGACGGAACCCCCTGAGTCGACACGTTGTGAAACCGGATCATATGAACGAGCGCTGGGTTCTCCCGAATCTCCTGAATAACCTGAGAACAATATGGACACTTGTCGCTGTAGACCAGAGTGGCCATTACCTACTACTGGATAACTTTTTGTACCCAGGGAGACGACGCGGCCTTTTTTCTCGCCTGTTAGTAATATGAAGGACGTTGTCGTATTTCTCCTTCTGGCAATTTTGGGATTTTTGCTGTGGAACCGCGGCGTCTTCATGAACGGCGAGGCGTTCGTGAACGTCAGTGACCAGAAGCCAGTCAACCCTGCGACGATCCAGACCATCATCAACGCCATTCAGGCGAAGAACCCCGATGTGTACCCTGTCCAGACCATCTACATCAACTCGATGGAGGGTGACAAGGGGTCGGCGATGTATGATGCCCGTATCATGTTCATCAACACTCGTGGATACTTTGGTGTCCAGTACGACATCAAGGCGGACGGTGATGGCAACATCCTGGAAATGTCCGAGCAGCCCCAGCCCGGTATCGGCGCTGCTGATGTTTTCGAGCCTTTCGGTCCCAGCGATTCGTACACCACGTATGAGGACACCCAGGTTGTCCTGGACAAACAGTTTGCGGATCTGAAGACGCAGGTTCCAGGTTACCAGGGCAAGCTTGACGTTTGGCTGGAGCAAATGCGTCAGTCGGAGAGAAACAATGCCAACGCCGCGGCGCAGAACGGCACAGTTGTTTCTAGTCGTTAAATAGGGATGATATCAGCGCAAAATCTCGCTGAGCGAGAGCACAAGAGGCTCGAGGTCCGCAAGGCGACGTACAAAGCAATTCTCGAACAGCTCTGTCGCAAAATCAAATCTGCGTCAGAACTTGGAGAACGTTCGTTATTTTTGACAATTCCACCATTTACGATAGGGTACCCTGCCTATGAGATTGACAGTACGACTGCGTATATTCAACGTCAATTGGAGCGCCTGGGCTACAAGGTGATCAAGGTGGCACAGGCCACTCTGGGTGTCAGCTGGGGCGACACGAAACCAAAGGGACCCGTCGTCATTGATCACTCTGAGGAGGAATCCACGAGGAGCATCGCACTGCCGTCGCTTGCGAATCTGCAAAAGACAGCTGCGAAATTGCGTGGAAAAAAATAAACCCGCTAACATCAATGGATTCGACCGCTATCCTCGTCGAGGCTGAACGCAAGTTTATGATCAAGTTGTGTAACGCCATGACCCCAGTGATGATTGACGCCTTTTACGACATGTACAAAAAGGCGATCGAGGTGTCCAAGGGTCGTCAGACGCTGATTCACTACCAGACCCTGCTCCAGGAGGTGCCTCACTGGAACAATACGATTGTGAAGCAGCACGCGGACGCAATCATCAAGTCATGCTCCATGTTTCCCAACCTGCTCGCCGCCGTGTTTGTCATTTCAGTCAAGATCATGTCCGCCGTGCGCATTTCGTCCGACTCGAAGAAGATCAACATCAAGCTGCCGTCCAACGACGTGTTTGTGCACTCGTGCTACATCGCTGCCGCCAAGAGCCTGTACGAGGATCCGTATGTCGTGGTTGATAAGATGTCCGACCAGGATCGTCGCATCAAGATGGCGGCTCGGTTCAACGAACTGATCAAGGAGGTGATTGATGATTTTATTCCTGTACAACAAATTCTTGATACGTACATTCCCAACTTTACAGGTGACCTCGACATGGGTGGTGCCAATGAAGACCCCACCGACCCCGCCGACCCAGAGATGGCAGGGGAGGAGGAAGAATCGACACCCGTCGCGACGCCGTTGCCCGATGCAGAGGCGGGAACGCCTGCGCCAGAGGCGGGAACGCCTGCGCCAGAGGCTGGAACCCCGGCAGCAGAGGCTGGAACACCGATGCCAGATGATGACCCAGAGCCTGGTCGCCCGGGTCTACCCCCTCCGTTTAAACAAGTTCCAGTCAAGGTTCACCACGAGACGTTGTTCGATGACGCTCCGGACAAGTGAGTAAATTTTCGTAACGTATAGTAGATGGCTGATCACTATTTTCGTGAGCCTATGAGCGCTGCTCTTATCGCAGCCGCAGCGACGGTTGCTTACATTCACATTCGCGCATCACTGAACAACGAAAAGGCGCTTGCCAACTCGGCGTACTTCAAGCCAGCATTCTTGGTCGGTTTGTTGGTGTACATCATCGTCCACCAGGGGAACGGACACCAAGAGACGATTTCAACCACACCTTTTAGGGCCTAAATCCAACGGGCGAAGCCCGTTGTTGCCCGACACAAGTGCAAGGGAATGAAGTTCCCCCATGGCCACAGGCTTAAAGTAGTCAACATATATTTTCTCAATGGCGACCACCACCAACGCTTTCAACGATATGATGCAGCAGTTTCTTGACGAGCTTGTTCTCACTTTTCCCAATGAGAAGAAGCTGGTAAAGTACCAGAACACGTTTGTGCTTCTGCGCAAGGCGAACCAGAAGAAGCCTCTGAAGGAGTTTATGGAGACTGTGGGTCCCTTTGCAAACCACTTGATGCAGAAGGATGAGGAGTTTTTCCAGACGCATGCGTCAGAGGTGCCGTTTCTGAACGATCTGGACATTCCTCGTCTGTGGAATTCCGACCTGTCCGAGGCGACGAAGAATGCCATCTGGCAGTACCTGCAGACTCTGTACATTCTGGGTACGACCATCTCCGCTCTTCCAGCCGAGACGCTGAACATGATCGAGTCTGTGGCTCAGAAGTGTGCCAGCCAGCTCCAGGATACGGCAACTGCCCCCGACGGTACCATCGACGAGGCGGCTCTGATGAACAGCATGAACGGTCTGATGTCGTCTCTGCTCAAGGGTGGTAAGGGTCCTTTGATTTAAAAAAGGGTCGACGGACAACGGGCAGGGACAAGTCGCTTCGCGACTTGGACTCGGGCCCCTTGGAGTAAAAAATCTCCACGTAAAATAGAAGATGACGATTGATCTGCGTGAACTCATTGCAAAAGATCAGCTGCTCGATTTTTGGCCCACTGGTCGTCAGACGGCCGAGGAGCGAGTGCTCGCAACGACTCGTTTCATCGTGTACGCCGTCGTGCTCACGTACCTGATTCGCCGCGATGCTCGCATCGTTGCTCTCGGTGCCCTTGTCATTGCCGCTCTTTATGTGCTCTACAACATGAACATGATTCCAGACGGGAAGCGTGTCGTGTCGACTGGTCCAAAGGTGATGAGCGGTCTGCGCATGCCCACGCGCGACAACCCCATGGCCAATTATCTGCTCGGCGATGACCCAAGCTACGCGCAACAGGCTCCATGGTACCCCTCGATGAAGGAGGAGGTTCAGAATGAGTGGAAAGCGATCCACCCGTTTGAGCGTAAACGCGACGCCGAGCGCCCATTCTACACGACGGCTGCTTCCTCGTGGCCGAATGACCAGGCGGCATTCACGAACGCCGCTTTCGGCAAGCCGTTCGCACCGATGTGCCGCGATGATCCAGCATCATGCAACCCCGACGGTCCATACGCCCGCGGACCAGAGCGTGTCCAGATTCGTGGCGGCAACGGTCGGTAAAGGACAAGTCACGAAGCGACTTGTCCGCCGGTACTAACCTCAAGGCGGACTCGGGACTAATAAAAAATATCAACTACAAGTAATATGCCGAGCAGCGTGCTTCAGCCCGGACTCCTCATGGTTGAGGAGGGAATGTACTATGGTCCCAAAAACACCAACTATGAGGTTATGGTCATGACGGATGACGCTCTGCGTTCCCAGATGACCACTCGTAACAACAAGTACTACGCTGACAAGCCGTACGACTTTCCAGATCTGTACATTGTGAACCCAGTGAACAAGTTCCTGACGTGGGACCCGACGAGCACGTACGCGATGTACCAGTCGGAGTCCTACGCGAAACGTTACCCCACGGACAAGTAGACAACGGACCCCGTCCGATAAAAAATAGCAACTAAATAATAGATGGACCCCTTCAGCCTTGCCGCCGTTGTCGGACTGGTTTTTGCCGGAAAGAAACTCAGCGATGACAAGGAAGAACAGGTGACGCAGAAGGCTGTCATGCCTTCGATGCCAGACCAGGTTTCAAAGTTTGATTTGATTCAGTACAAGTTTGCTCAGCAGGACCCACCCCTCGATCCACTGAACACCGAGCCAAACTCGGGCCGTGGATTTTCAGGCGGGTTCCGTCTTCCACCAAAGGAGATTGTTCCCAGCTTCGCGGACGTTACACCGAATGGAGCTCGTTTCCCGTTCGGTCAGCCCGTGTACCACACGGATGGAAGCCGTGAACCAGTCACGAACAAGATGAACAATGTAACACCTGCAGACAAGAAATACGTCGGACGCGGTCTCGGTCTGGCAGCGGACACACCAGCATCCGGTGGTTTCCAGCAGTTTTTCCGCATTCTGCCCAACAACATGAACGAGGAGCGTCTGACGACTCTGTCCGGTACATGGGGTGGTCCGGCCAATCCCACTGTGAAGAATGGTGGGACGACGCTGGGCGCCATTTCCCACCCAGCCAAGCTGTCCAAGACGACGGCGAACTACCTGCCCATGCAGACGCGCGGTCAGGGTCAGGGTGGTGCCATCACAGCACCAGAGGGTCGCCCGGATTTCCAGAAGACGCGCCGGACGACGAATCGCCAGGAGACGGGGCTTCGCAAGGATGGTCTCGAGTTGGGTCCAGGGCAGTACATGGTCGCCGAGGCGTACGGTTCCGCATACGACGATCCGATCCGCTGGTCGAAGAATCGTATCAACCCCGATCGTGCTGCCAACGGCGCACGTATGAACGTGCGCGCCGATCCAGTGGGTGCCGTCGGTGCCAACACGAACACGCGTCTCGAGGCGGGTGCGCTCCCGGTCCGCCCAGCCGATGCAAGCCGCGGGTCTCGCTACTTGCCAAACCAGTACGACCGTCTTAACGTATTCAAGGGCCAGAAGGATTTCCGCTCAAACCCAAGCAACACGGGACTGGGTCTGGCATCCAAGGTGCTCAACGGGAATCCTTTTGCACACACCTTTTCAGCCAAGGCTGAAACTGGAACCCCGCTCGTTCAGCCTGTCAACTGAAGAAATAAATACACGTCAAATTATATGTTGAGCAGAGACCTTGTCTGTTGGAAAACACTGTGGGACATTTTTATTTCCGATGTGGAATTTCGAAAGTATTACGCGAATGTGAAGGGTGATTATCGAATTACACCAGGGGCAAAAAAACCTATTGAACATCCATCTGGAACTCTTGTACTTCCAGGGGAACGTTCCAGCGGAGAGGACCACTTTGTAACATACAACATGACACCTCAACGTATCACTGTATTTGATCCATCGGATATGTCTGGTACATACGGAGCTTACTTGAATGACAATGTGAAAAGGAAAATTTCTCTTCTTGCAAAGAAACCGTTGTATGTAAGCCATCGTCACCCTCAGTGTCATTCAGGTGATACGTTTTGTCAAACGTGGTCCCTAGCATGGCTTCGAAGAAACCTACATGCATATATCAACGAAAGCCGAACACCGAATTCGAGTATCGCTCCAATTACAGCACTCGTGAAAACAATTGCACGGAGTACAAAGTTCAAAGAGTACATGATGTCGAACAAGGTGCAGTTTCAGCCTATTATCAACAGAGAACGTCGGAAGAAGCACCTCGGACCCATGTCGGTTGAAGAGTTCATAGACATGTCACGTCACGTTACACAGGCAGATATCGGAGATATTTTGGGGAAACATAAAAGTTGACTACAATAAATGCAAATCTGGAAGTGGCTTCTTTTGCTCGGACTCTTGTTTTTGATTACATATGAACCATCACGGGGTGGGGGAAAGTTGATGAATTTTTTTACGAGCGACTCAGTAGGAGGGAATGGATTCCCCGAAAGAGCAGCCATGTCGGGAGAGGCACAAAAGTATAGCGATTCCGGTGACGACGATCAATAATAAGCAGTACATGCTTATTGTACATGATCGCCGGTACCAGGAGTGGACGTTCGTCACCGGTGGGTGTCGACGTCGAGAAGTTATCAACCCCTTACGGTGTGCCGTTCGGGAACTCGAGGAGGAGACTCGAGGTACTATTAATTTGAAACGAGGCGCCTATTCGTATTTTCAATTTGCAACCAAGTACAAAGGTCCAGGGGATTCAGAGGCGGACATCGAAGATGATGTCACCAGCATTTACCATGTCTACGTAATCGATTTGCCCATGACGGCTAATGAACATACGTACATCGTTCGGCGATTCAACGAGGAAAAATCCAAGATGGAGAATCGCCAAACGTATTTTCGTAAAAACTATGACGAAAACGACAAGGTGGAATTCGACACGCTCGAAGGAATCACAGCCCGTGATAACCTCTGGGACATGATACGTACACACGTCATCACAAACCCGGATTTCCACACAGCTCTTTCTTCGCCTCATCGTACAAACTTTTATTTTCGTTCGTAAAATTTGCGTACTTGAAAATATTGACTCACATCAGAACATGACAAAGTCAAAGCGTATGTTTGCCGAGATGCTCGTCCAGGCGCGAGGACACGGTGACGCCGACGAGATGGCAAAGACAATGTCTCTCGTCGATATCATCTATGAAATCAAAAAGGAGGAGTTGAAAAAGGCGGAGCCGGAGAAGAAGGCTTTGCCTTCTTCGACAGAAGAGCCTCCTTCTCCCGTTGTTGAAGAGAAGAAAGTGGATGAGGAGAAGGCTCCCCCTCCACCCGTTGTTGAAGAGGAGCCCATCGTCTTCATGAAAATAAAGGATTTCTGGAGTCGTTTGACGCACGATTCGGACACGGACTAAAGTCTTTGCCCTTTACACGTAGTATGGAGAAATGGCTCACAGACAAGGGCCCGGGGACACACGTCCTTATGGATGGTGGGATTCTTCAAGTTCCGTTTGAACAACTTGACGAATTTTACGTGGAGTGCGTGCACGCGATACGTCTCGGCAAAAAGCTGTACGTGGTGGAGCAAAAGACGGATGTTTTCAGGTTTTTCGTCGACCTCGACTACAAGGGACCAGAAGCGCTTCCAGATGACGTCATACTCAATCTTGTCGAGGTGATGCATTCCGTCGTACAAAAAGGCAGGTGTCTCATCGCACGCGCCGAACCTCGTGACGTGGACACACAAGTAAAAACGGGCGTACACATTCATTGGCCGGATGTTCTCGTGACCAAGTCTGAAGCGCTCGCCCTTCGGACTCGTATTCTCCTCGAGTTGCCAGACGACCCAGAATGGAGTCAACGTATCGACGCGAGCGTCTACGGTGGTTCGGGACTCCGAATGCTCTGGTCACACAAACGGGACCGTGGGTCTGCAGATTCAGGTCCATACGTGCCGTGGTGTGACCTCGAAGGGAACACGTTTGATCCAGTCCCGTCAGCCGAAACTCTCAAGCTTTTTGCACTTCGAACAAACGAGGTTTCAAAAGAGGCGGTCAACGTCGAAATCACGTGCGCACCACTAGAACGTTACATCCGTAGAAACCTCAAAGGTCAGGAACGGGCAAACGTCCGACGCGTCATGCGAAAAGGAACTGATTGGATCATTGTTCAGACTGATTCCAAGTATTGTGAGCGAATCCAGGGTGAACACAAGTCGAACCATGTATGGTTCGGTATAAAAGGAGAACTGATCTGTCAGATGTGTCACGACGACGACTGTAAAGCGCAAAAGTTTGTCGGACGCGAATATATTCTTTCTCCGAGTATAGTAGAGGAATTACGCAGCAATGTTGCTGTGGATAGTTCTACTTTTGTGCCTATTCGTGATCTTGTTCCCGACTTTTGGTGGAAAGAAGAATCGGTTTCTCAGAGAGGTGCACCCGTACTCGGGTCTCGACCCTCAAACATGGGAACTGCTCCAAAGTCATCTAGCGGTTTTCGAAAACCAAAAGGCAAGTCTCGATCAAAGAGCTGGGGGTCTCTACCAAGCGATTGAGGATGTTCGTAACCTTGCTCTGTTCATTCGCCGTGCGGATGACCACGAGCACCAGGAGACGCTTGAATCCATTGCAGTGCAGATGGGTGTTGAAGGCGAAACGACGTTGTTTGAAATCGCACAAAAGAATGGCTTGTATTTCTTTCCAAAGTACTTAAACGATTTAGCCCCTGAGGATACAGAGCTCGATGTCAACCGCACCGGAGCAGCCATCGACGGACACTTCCCAGACCCCAAAAGTCACGGGCAGTAGTAATCCGGTGACGCGTACCCGTTCTGGTCGTGCCGTCAAGGCGCCCGAGCGTTACACGCCACAGGAAGTGTGTGAGGATGATTACGCCGATGACGACTATGACAGTCAGGAATCTGGCAGTGTTTCATCTGAGGTATCCTATGATACGGAGGATATCTCAAGTGAGAGTGACGCTGATCCAGAGGGGAACCTTGCTGGATTCATAGTCGAAGATAAAAGTAGCAGTGACTCTGAAGGTAATGGATCGGATGTTCGATCCGAGTCCAGCGAGACCGATGTTCCCAGTGACCGAGACGAACGACCCTCAGCACCAGCTCGTGGACGAGGTCGAGGCCGAGGAGCATCAACAGCAGCACGACGCACGCTCGTATTATGATCCGGGTCCCCGTATTTTCCACGCTCAGAATCAGTCGGTTGATGTGCTTGAAAAAATTTCAAAAGAGACTATAATTCTTGTATTTGCTGCGTTTTTCATTGGGCTACTGTTGGGGAAGTCGCTGACGCCGGTGATTCTGAAGCACTGATTCCGGGTTGAGTTCCCAAGAATGGGGTCATCGGTGATGTCAGGGTCGGTATGTACTGACCAGAATCTTGCATGATTGGACTTCCTTTGATGTCGACTCCGACGACGGGTACGACGTTGGACGTCATGGTAGGTACTGGAGGAAGCATGTCGCCTTCGGTTGAAACATTACTTTCGAAACCGTAGGCGTACATTCTTGCCGACCCTCCATCAGACTCGTGTGGTACGAAATCACCATACATTACGTTTGATGAAGGATCGCCCTGAATGAAATTGAGGATTGGATTTCCCGCCTGAATCTGGAAATCCAGACCCGCCATGTCTTTATATACATCAGTCTGGTTGTCAACCTTGACGACATTGCTCGTCGAATCGATATAAGGGAGGTTGTTTGACGTCGTGACCATGTTGCCGACATCTTCCGTATACGGGGGCTGCGTATTTTCATCACGCGGAGGAGCATACCCCTCTCTGCGTGCTGAAAGAATCACCACTGCCAAAATGAGCACAACGAGTGCTACCCACAATGACCAGTGTACCTTCATCCTGATATTTGTCTATGTTTTTTTTTCTCCAAGGGGACCGGTGGCGGACAAGGGGCAGGGACTCGGGTTTCCTCGTGGACTCGGGTGCCCCTTGGACTAAATCAACCCAGTAGTCCCGAAGCCACACTTCCCGCACCGACGGGCTCCGGAGCCGGACCGGCGTCAATCTGGACGGCCGGCGCCTTGGCGCGCTCCTCCTCCAGCTGGACGCGACGACGCTCAATCTCCTCTGCGATACGCTCATCGGCAATCTTCACCAACTCGGGCATCTCCTTGTCTGGAAACTCCTTCTTCAGGTCATCGATGAGCTCGGCTGGATGAGGAATGGGCGGTACATCGGGGCGAGTGTAGTACTTGGAATTCTCATCTCCGGGCTCGATGAATGGCGTCTCTGACCCCTCAAGGGGCTTGGCGAGCATGTCACGCTTACGCTTCTCAAACATGGCCGCCGCCTGACGCTGGTTGTCGCGGTACTTGGTCATAATCTCCTCGAGCTTCTCGTTCTGGTAGTGGACGTTGTCAATCTGGTCACGGTCTGGAGGAATCAGAAGCCACTTGTACATGTCGACGACGTAAATGTCGACGAGAGCATCCTCCTTCTGTAGACGCTTGGCGTGGCTCTCCGCCTCATCCTTGGTGGCAAAGCATCCGCGGATCTTCAGACCCAGCTGCTCATTCTTCTGGGGGAGATCCGGGCCGACGATGGAAATCAGTGCAAAAACCTGTCCTGGAACCGTCAAGTAATCCTGTTCAAGAGAACCCATTTAAAACTATAGGACGTCACTCTTTTAAGTGACATGGATCAATTGCGTAAACGCCATAATCAGGCGAAGCGTGACCTCATCAATCAATGGGTCAAACCAAACGCATACGTTCTCGATTGCGGATGCGGACGCGGCGGTGATTGGCACAAGTGGAAGTCTGTCCGAGCTCGGGTTGCCGCCATCGATCCAGATGAAAAGTCTCTCCAGGAGGCGGAGGAACGGGCATTGGACATTGGACTCGGGGTTTGGTTTTTGGGCGCAGGTGACATTCGTCAGGCGGCTTTTGCGGGTCCGTTTGATGTGGTCTGTTACAATTTTTCCATCCAGTACATTCTCGGTGACCACTTTGAACAGAGTATCAAGGCGATCAAGTTGGCGGTCAAACCAGGTGGACTCCTCATCGGCATAACGCCCGAGAAGAGTCTCATCGAAACCACGAAAAGTCCAGACGCACTCGGCAACGTCTTTGAGGTTCACGGTGACAAGGTGCTCATGAGTTTGACGGATGGTCCTTTTTACGCAGACGGACCCAAGTACGAACCGTTGTTGGACGGCAACGTCCTTCGTCAGGCACTTGAACCTGAGTTTCGTTGTGTCGCGTGGGGACCTATCGCTCCAGAACACACGGGACTCGTCACCGATATTTATGCACAGTTTGTTTTTCTACGCTTAGATCAGTAGGATGGCATCCGGCATCATTCAGACGGGACTGCTCATCGTGACCCTCGCGGTTGCCGCGTGGAGCAGTCGCCGTGAAGAGCCACTCATGTCGGATCTTCGTCAGCGGTACGACGTGCTTCTCAACCACCTCAAAAGCACAGAGGTGGTTGACCCACGGTTCGCTCGTCTCAGGAAACGGTGTATCCTGACAGGAATCCACGGGTCTCGGATGAACAGAGGCACCATAGGCTACAACGTCAATAAAGGGTACGAGATTTACATCTGCCTGGACAAGGATGATATAAACTCGGCGATGAACGTCCTTATTCACGAGTTGGCACACGTCACGGTCGACGAGTACGACCACTCGCCTGAATTCTGGGCGTCGTTCAAAGACCTCAAGGCGCTCTGTAAAACCCTGGGCATTTATACACCCATCGAAGGGTCTCTCGAATATTGCGGCATCATGATTCAAGACTGAGCCGCACTTCGCGGTGATCTTTTTCTATACCTTTCCACCGCAGGTGGAAAGTTTGCCGTGCCGCTTCGCGGCGATCATCGCTTCGCGATGATCTTTTTCTATACCTTTCCACCGCAGGTGGAAAGTTTGCCGTGCCGCT
>Ga0209296_1001806_pt1 | contig 15809 bp, 15 predicted proteins | sample S_130206_EF_Meta_FD_187319 | JGI IMG/M metagenome (GOLD analysis project Ga0209296, IMG submission 187319) | Freshwater microbial communities from Lake Simoncouche, Canada to study carbon cycling - S_130206_EF_MetaG (SPAdes) (version 2) | ecosystem: Environmental > Aquatic > Freshwater > Lake ...
TTCTGGGTCTTCTGAGAGCAGGGCCGCAATGACAAGATCTTCAATCTCGCTGGGGTGGTGTTCGTGAGTATCTGGCACCAGACGCACCGTGTGTATAAGGGGGTGCAAGTGCGCGTATTTGACGAAAGGCCCTCTACTGAAGCGTCGTGACAGTAGCTGTTACCTCTCACCACACTTGATTCGAAGTGTGCTGGGAGCCGATAGTTGGCGATAGGCAGACTCAGTGGCGCAGGTCCGATGGCGTACGCCCACAATCCCACGTTGATTAGTTGCCCATTGTGGGCAAGCGTGGTACAGTAGACAACATGACACTCATTGAGACCGACGCTCGCAGTCGAGTGGTGCTTCCTGGCCACCCAGATCAGATGTTCGCTATGCATGAGAACTCGGACGGCAGCATCTTGCTACTCCCTGCCAAGATCACCACCGAGGCACAGCTCGAGTACGACCAGACCCCAGAGCTCCGGGATCTTCTCACCAAGGCTTCTGCCTCTGATACCGTCCGCAAGCGCCGCCGCCTCGCTGAGTGAGCGCACCTGAACTCGGTCCCGAACTCGAGTACAGCGAAATTGCGGACGAGCAGCTAAACGACCTGGAAGCTACCGACGTATCTCTGTATAACGCAGTCCTAGCGGCGTGCGAACTGATCGGTCGGAACCCTTCGCTCGCCCAGTCCATGTCGGCGGCGGTGCAGACTGATAGCGGCATTGTCTTTCGGTTTCCTGTCCCTGATCGCTACCCGCACAAGGTGTTCTGGAGCAGCGTTGGGCCTCGCATCGAGGCCGTGTTCCCGTACAAGTAGACCACCTACTGGGCGATCGCCCGTAGTCTAAAGGCTGCGGAAATGATAGCGTAGCGTTACTGTGGCCATGCCGAGAACGAGTGTGCGCACAAAAAGCTGGTTTATGAGCGCACAGGCATCGTTGCTATCGCTTGCCGTAACTAACAGCACTCTATTCAAAGTATCGTGAGATCAAACTGGCCAGCAGGTTGTTGGCGCTGTGCTGTAGCTCAGTTATCTCGAGGATTGGTGATAAAGAATAGACACTCTCAGGCAATGAGTCTGCTATATACGAAAAATAAGGCATTAAAGCAAACCTAGGCCGTAAGCGCACAGTTAAACCCGTGAACATGCTTAATAATGAAAACCCGGTTAGCGAGCAGCAAGACCAGTTTTACGCCGAGTACCTTGAGATGGAGTCAAGCATTCTTGACATGATCACCCAGATAGAATCGTGGCTCTCATTGAATGCGCTAGACGGCCAAGACAGCCATGCCGCAACTGAGGCGCTACGCGCAATCGCGCGGGCGCGTATCACGATAGGTAAAGCAGACGCTGCCTTGCGCGGTCAACTACCCGTTGGAGATACCGATTGGTGCCTTGAATCTACACTACGCGATCTTACATCAGCGCTGCTTAATTTGAACCTCGACTGAGTCTAAGTCTACATAAACTAGACATGTATTTGTCTTTAACGTAACACTCTTGCGAAGAGCGCTTATATTTAAAACACGCAACACTCACTTGTCGCTGTTCTATGGGTATACCTTAACGCAGCCTCGCAGAAGGACGCTGTACAGGGCGATCCCAGCTGGGCTTGGATGCTGGACGAGGAGATGGCCACAAGCCAGAACCGAGCTCAACCATTCCGTGATGGGTGCCGTACTCGCCGAGGAGATTTAAAAACGGCACGGAGTCAAAAGCGTCTGGACCCTTAACCCCCGTACCCGCCCATACTCCCGTTGCGAGCAGCTCTAGGGCTACCACAGGACACACAGCTGTCTGCCAGAGCACAGCTTGCGCGCCCCATTCTCGCATCGTGGTCTCATTGTCTGCCACATGGTACAGATACAACTCACGAGACACGCCATCGCGAGTACCTTTCACCCATGTACCTGCGCAGGTCTTACCGTGCATCAAATGCCCGAGCTTCGCTGGATTCGGGAGTACAGCAGCGAGCACGTCTCGTGGGGCGACCTTTGAACTACCGACAGTCACTAGTTCTTTGCTATCTAGACCGAGGTAGGCGAAAGTCTTTAACCAATTAATAAACTCTGAGCCCAAGCCATACTTGAACGTCACACGGTCGCACTCGACCTGCCGCGGAATGAGTACAACTTCTTCGTGCTCGACGTTAACGCACTCCACTGGTCCAATCCCTGAAGGGAAGTGGAACACCTCAGGTTCAGAGAAACACTCAGTGGTGTAATACCCTCGCTCACGTTCCCAAATGAGCGGTGGGTTTAAACACTCTTCAATAGTGGTCCAGATAGAGAACGTTGGTGCGAAGTCATAACCGTCAATAGAAAGATTAGATCCGTCGCGTACGCCGATCTCGTCTATCGTGTCAAACAGATGATCGGCTGCGTATCTGGCGAAAATGTTTGACAACCCTGGCTCAACTCCCATACCAACGAGAGCGAGAAGACCTTTACTACTCCAGGACTCGTCCATTGCGAGTTCGTACGCACCAAGAAGCTCGCCGGCTATTTCGTACGGTCTCAGAGCGTCAGGTCTTGATAGTGACGAAGCCATGTCTACGTACGTACATCCTGCTTCAAAAGCAGCATCGAAGATACTCTGGTTTAATCGAGGGTCACACGCGTTAAGTACTACGTTAGCATCGGTTTCTCTCATTAAACGAAGTAGTTCTGTCCTGGATTTCGCATCTACTTGCACAGATTGGAACCTGGAACTGTCGTCTAGAGCATCTAGTGCTGCTTGAGAGACTGACGCGTCAAAGTCAGCCAGAATGACCTTCTTATAGAAACTTCGTGTTTCGATGATGGAAGCTACTGCGGAGCCGACGCCACCAGCGCCGACGATTAAAATATTCATATTACCTCTTGTATCACTGTACTGGAAGCCGTGTTTAGCGCATGTAAACGAAAACGCCACCCCGGTTATAAGGGTGGCGTTTGAGTTTGTTTTAAGAACGTACGGATTTGAGAACTTCTCGAACCCACAGCTTGTCAAGAGACGAACACTTCCAGGCAAGAGCCGGAGTGCCGTTTCCCGCAGTTGTAACTGCAGCGTGTACGTCAGAACCGTCCATGATGAGGATTCCTCGGCGCACTGGGCCGCTGAATCGGATCATCAACGCTTCTTTCGGAGCAGAGATGCCTGCATAGTCAGAGACGTGCGAGGCCCACAAGCCAGTTAGTGAGGAGTGCTGCATGCACTGCCGTACTGGTGTTGCTTTTCTTGAGGTTACGATGGTTGCACCTTCTTCTTCGCAAAAAGCGGTGAGAAAGTTTTGAACTTCTTGAGATTGCATGTTTCTCCTTTGGTTGTTCGATTACATAAAGCACTGTCGGCGCTTGCACTTACCTAAAAAGAGAGTTGCTTGAGGCTTTTCTGGCACTCTGCGTACGAGCACTGCCTGGTTTGTCGGTTTGTGTAGGCACCTTCCGAGCTGGCTCGTAGTCAGAGGCTGATTCACCCAAAACGGCGGTAGACGCACAGTTTGCTAGTACCGATGTTCCGACGCTGCATTCATGGAACAAAGTCAAGTCAAGTCACGCGAATGCTACTCAGAGATTGTCGGTAATCGCCTTGTGGTCGTATCTACCGCCCGCGACAGAGGAGACTTTGACGCAGTCGCAACTGCTGTAGCTACCGCGAATCGCTTGGCTTTGGAACTCACAACTGGACACGAGCCTCCGTACGCACTCCGCAACCTATTATCTACAAGTCATAGCGTCACAAAAGACACTAACTCTGTAGTAGCAGTAGTTGTAGCCACTTATGAGATCGCACGTCGCTTTTACTACGAGCCTGATGAGTGATCTGGTTCCTTTATCATTGCGTATAAATAAACACCCGAGATTGCTCTTGGGTGCCTATAGTCAGTTAAAACGTATGTCATCAATCTTTGTGTTAGACACGTCGAGTGAGGTACGCTTTAGCCTTACCAATTGAAGCGCATTCGATACAGCCAGTACAGCCGTTCATCAAAATTTGCTCAAATGGCTTACCGTCACAGACTGGACAACGACCAGCAGCAATGCGGGAGTCCCAGTCTGCTTTCTGGGAAGCGCGGAGCTCTTGTCTGTAATCTGCATTTTTTACGTAACTTACGCACAGCACTATCAAAGCCAGTACGAGCGTCATGGTGGTGATTTGAATGTTCATAGTGGACACAGTTGAGGCAGCCAGCGCACACTGAAATACTGATTTAACGTTTCTGAGGTTATTGGTTTGACGTGTCTGGTAAGGGGCCTGTCCAGAGATTGACGATTCTTTGGGATGCGCCACCGAGCGGACCAACAACTGCCTCGACTAACGACTGGTCTGGTGTCTGAACGGAGTCGACAAGGGAGATGACTTCAGCACCTGACCGCACACGCGCAGACATGGCTGCTGATTGTCGTTCAGTAAACACGGAAGCAAGTGCTTCATTAGGGGAGAGCGCGATGACTGGTACGCCGACTGCAGCAGCTAGCACGTGCGCTGATCCTGGGTAGCCGATAACGACCTGCGCCGACGACGCTGACTCTGCCTGCGTCTCGCCGTCAATGATGTCAAAGGCGTCCCAAGGTGTTCTATCTTCTCGTGGATGTGTGCGGACTCTCACATCCCAGCCATGCTGGCGTAACGAAACGGCTGCGGCAAGCAATTGGAGGCTCGGGTCGCGGCGCGTCATCTCGGACGTCGAAAGCAGCAGTGCTTGTTTGGGAACAGGGTTCCACGCTGGCAGTTCATCTAGAGCAGGTGTGCCAGTTACAGAAACGTCCGACATCTGAAGATAACGCGATACGGCATCCACGCCGTCCCTCGAGAGCGCCGTTGCTAGAGCTGTAGAGACCCGAGGTGCAACTGGTGAAGTGTTTGTGATGTTAGCGAGCTGTGTGTATATGACTGGCTTTCCGAGAGTCGAAGCGTATCGACAAACGAGCTCTGTCCAAGCAGAGAGCGTCCCGCCAGTTACCACCACACGATCGCAGTCTTTGATGACTGAAAGCTGCGAAGTCACATCCATGATTGCGGCGCCTTGTACTGGTTCTGGATAAGGCACCAGATGTACGAATTCGTCCGAGCTTGCTTTCAATGTACTTGCAAGTGGCGTCAGGTGGTACGCACCTCGAGGTTCAGCGGTGGCAACAACGATGCGCATACCGCGCACCGTCGGCGCTGCTAGTTGTAGGGCTAACGTAGAGCAGAGTCGCTAAAATCCCCGTCCAGCGCTTATGTGCCGACCAGAACAGAGGTAGCGGCTTTAAAGCGGCGCTATAGGTGATAAACCTTGTCAGATGGTCCTTTTACGACACCGTCGGTTAAATGAAGCGTGCCTCAATTCTCATCATCTCCGGACTAATTGCGTTCGTCCCGACAGGCGTAGCAGAAGCCCGGTCGGACGAGGCGACGCAGGCAATCGCAGCTGAACGCAAGGCAGAGGCTACGCCTCTTGGGGGCTGTGATAAAAAGCTTGGTGAGAAGTCTGGCGATGTCGAGCGGCCTATGGGTTTTGCTGCACGTGCTATCTGGGGCACCGTCAGTGAAGAGTGGGTTACGTGTCGCATTGATGCTGGTGAAGTGACTGAGCTTACGTTCCTTGAGCGAACTGGCTCAGGTATCGCTGTTCTCACCGATGGTCGCAGGGTTGAGTTTTCCGTGAACCCAACACGAGGGGCATGGTTTGCAGCGCGCGCTGCAGAAGCTGGTGTTTCGATGTACGCAAGCGAGACACCAAAGCTTCCAGAACAACAAAGTAGTTCTTCGTCGTCAAAACGCGCGATGCTTGGACCTCTCATCACAATCTCTCTTGTTTTATTGTTCGCAGGGTGGATGGCGTTCAGATATCTGCGAGAGCGTCGGAAGGTAACAGTCTCACCGGGTTCTTCTATTCTCAAACGACGCGGGAATAACGGCGGTGACGAAGTGCCAGATACGCGCTTCACAGACGTCGCGGGTTGTGCAGAAGCGATTGAAGATCTGCGTGAGATCGTCGAGGTCCTTCGTGCACCTGAACGGTTCGAGGCACTTGGTGCTGTAGCTCCAAAGGGAGCTCTTCTTGTTGGTCCTCCTGGGACAGGTAAGACGTTGTTGGCTCGTGCGGTTGCAGGCGAGGCCGGCGTTCCGTTCTTTGCGGCAGCTGGCAGTGACTTTGTTGAGATGTACGTGGGCGTTGGAGCTAAGCGTGTTCGGTCGCTCTTTGAGCGAGCCAGGAAAGCTGGCGGCGGGATCGTTTTCATCGACGAAGTCGACGCTGTTGGGCGCAAGCGTTCTGAAGGACAGGTCTCTGGTGGTGAGCAGGAGTCAGAGAACACACTGATTGCACTCTTGAACGAGCTTGACGGGTTCCGTCAAGCAAACATCGTTGTACTTGCAGCTACTAACCGTCCTGATGTTCTTGACGCGGCGCTAGTGCGTCCCGGTCGTCTTGATCGTCGAATACATGTAGGTCTTCCCGACGAACGCGAACGTGAAGCTATCCTCGCTGTGCATCTTCGTGGTAAGCCTCTCGCGGAAAGTGTTTCTATTCAACGCATCGCAAAGCGCACCGCGCAGATGTCTGGTGCTCAGCTCGCACAAGTGTGTAACGAAGCGGCACTTCTTGCCGCACGTGAAGGTGCTGTTGAACTCTCTGAAGTGCACCTGGCGGGAGCTGTTGAGTACACCGCGATGGGGCGAGCAAGAAAGAGCGCGAAGGTTCATGAACAGGATCGGTTGGTGACAGCCTGGCATGAAGCAGGACATACCGTGTGCGCTTTGTTGCAGCCTGATGCTGAGAAACCAGTTGCTGTATCCATCGTGCCGCGTGGAGAAGCTGGTGGCGTTACATGGATGGCAAGCCCAGATATGCAGCTCTTGAGTCGCGCCAAACTCCGCGCACGATTAGTAGTCGCGCTTGGCGGACGAGCCGCTGAGGAGATCTTGATGCATGGCGAGCACACCGCAGGAGCATCAAGTGACTTACAACAAGCCACTGATATCGCGCGTGCGATGGTGGACCGCTTTGGCATGACTGGTCGAGGGCTAGCAGTACGCGTAGGAGGATCTGACAGCTCTGAAGACCTAGTTAATGAGATGCTTCAAACCGCGATGGATGAAGCGCGATCAGTGCTTCAATCCTCACGGACGCTACTTGACGAGATCGTTGCTGCGCTTCTTGCTAACGACGATCTTGACGAAGCCGCGATCGATGAGCTCGTGTCAACAAATACTAGCGTCGCTGTTGTTTAACTGAAGTCAGACGCGGCGCTAATAGAGATCCGTGGGTGTGTATCTGATGACTTTCTAAGTTTACGTCACTAAGCTCCCGGTTCACCAGCTTCAAAGTGGTACGAAAACCCTTAGCGTCTGGGCGGCTGACCGCACTTGTTGAGAAGTGTGGTGAGAATCCTTGAGAGTCAGAACTTCTTCTCTATAAGTAGTTGCAAGCGATACGGAGGGGTGCAAGAACGGTGAAGTCTTGTGACCTCCGTTTGTGCCTTTGCTGATTGCGGCCGAGTTGTGTTCGCCAAAGAACACTGCGGTGGTCACTATAAGCAGATAAATCAAGGAAGACCACTTCAAATTCTGAAGAAGCGTGGTGGCAGTGATTTTAGAGATGTCGGAAAGCGCTTGATGAAGCGGCGCCTAGAGGTCGTAGAGACTGGTTGTTGGCAGTGGCAAGGATCAAAGAACTCAAACGGCTACGGACAGATACAGGTCGAAGGTCGCGTTGTTACAGTGCATCGCGCGGCGTACGAGCATTGGGTCGGTCCTGTCAACGCAGAGACTCTCCACCACACATGCGCGAATCGACTGTGCTTTAATCCGGAACATCTACAGCCGATCTCTACGCGCGAGAACATCGCCGAGATGCGTGAGCGGCAGTACTACCTGCAAAGAATCTCTACTCTAGAGTCGAAGGTCGATGAACTTGAAGGTGTTCTGGAACGGTTGGAAGGTGCTTCTAGCAGCGCCGCGCGGGCTCGTCAAAGATGACAGGTTACTCAGGGATACGTGCGGTGCGAGGACTGAGAATGTTCCCTGGGTCCCACGCCCTTCGCAGTTGTTCGATCGCGACGAGCTCTGCCGGCGTACGAGATAAACTAAGCCACGGCGCTTTAGCTATACCGATACCGTGCTCTGCGGAGATGGTGCCGCCGAAAGACGTGGCTAACCGCCATATAGCGTCGTCGGCTTCTGGTTGAGGTGCGCAACGATCACGACGAAGAATATTGACATGCACATTGCCGTCAGCGATATGACCAAAACGTATCGGGTAAAGCTCTGGATCGATGGCAGCTAGCGCGCTTGGAACTGCGTCATGAAACGCGGCCCAGTGTCGCAGCGGGACAGCTACGTCACACTTGGCTGGGATACCTGCGGTGGCGATGGCTTCGGTGTGTCGGTCGCGCCACGCCCACAACTCGCGGCCTGATGGTCCGTCGGCGATCACAGCGTCACTCGCATCGAGTGCTTCGGCTAGTGCGAGTAGAGCAGCGAGTGGATCTTCTGTGGAAGATTCGACAATAACCGCAGGTCCGTTAGTCGGCGGAGTGCGTCCTGCGAGCGCAGAGACGAGTGCGATGCCATCTGGGTGTACGTATTCGATAGCAGATGTATGCGCCTGACGCCGTGCTGTTGAAGCCACTACAACTGCTGCTGCAGCGTCCGCTACAGGGAACCACGCCCAGGCAACAGCTTGCGGTATCGGTACGAGACGTACTACAGCTGTACATATAATGCCAAGAGTTCCTTCGCTTCCAGGAAAAAGCTGATGCCATCTCAGTCCGACATTATCTTTTGTGAGACCACGCATGTGCGCGAGAATTTCACCGTGGCCGTTTACTATCTCTATACCGAGAAGTTGGGCGGCTGTATCTCCCCAGCGCAGCATCCTTAAACCGCCAGCGTTTGTTGCGATCATGCCGCCGATAGTGGCTGAATCTCTCGAGCCGATGTCAACAGCAAACCTTAAACCGTGCAGTGCTGCAGCGTTGTTCAGTTCAACAAGTGTGACGCCAGCACCAATAACAGCAGTACCAGCTACAGGATCTATCCCAAGCTCACGCATGCGCGAGGTACAAACCATCACGTCCGTAGATTCAGACGAAGGAACTGCGCCGCCGACTAAACCAGTACCACCACCGCGTGGGATAAGTACCACCCCGTGTCGCAGCGCGAGACGCACTAAAGCGGAAGCATCTGCGGCGTTACGCGGGCGTACCACAGCACGTGCCGACCCAGACCAGCGTCCTGTCCAGTCCTGCTCGTACGCAACAATCGTGTCTCCAGTTAGTACCGAGTCTGCTCCGAACATTTCTGTGGCAGCAGCTACGAAGTTTTGAGGGGAGTGTTTGTGAGTAGCAGGCACTTTATACACGGTGCGCTTAACAACTCTCAGAGGCGCGCATTTAGCGTAGAGACCGATATGTAAGAGTCGCGTTGTCCTGCCCACTTCTCACCACACTTCACTGGGAGTGTGCTGCGACGTGAGTGGCGTCGTCGGTGACATCCGTTCGAGGTACGTTTTTGTTTACACTCGCCGCACTTTTCGACGAGAGGTAGGGGTGAGAGTTTGCCACCACGAGTTTTGTGGCGACCCATCCCAAAGACTTCGCCACGCGCATAGCTTCAGACTCAGTTTCCACCACGACAAAGACCCGGTCGGCGAGCCACTTTGCGCCGATGCTGGCAGATAGCTTGGTCGCAACAGGGCAGACCACGGCGTGTAATCGAGCGGTGTACGAATTTTGTCCGATCCACACCGGCCGGCCGTAACCCGTAGTGTCGTCACCCACGGTGCCCCACAGCCCGAATGCTAGCTCCTCGCGCGACAGACGCATCGCGCCCACCCACACCTGGGCTGGTGGGTACTTACTGCACAAATAGTCAAGCACCCTGCTTGTGACCCGCTCTTGCCTGGCTTCCAACTCTATCAAGTTGCTCTTGTGTGGGGTACTCCGGCCAAACTGCGCGGCTCCACCTTCAGCTTCGTCATCGTTGTCTTTGTCTTTGTCTTTGTCTTCTTTTTGTGCGATGTTCCAGTCTTGAATCATTTCGACAGGTGCGAACACCGTGGCGCCGTATGGGTACATCCTGCTCGTGCTGTTTCCGCGACCGAGCGCGGGAACCACTAAGGGTTGCAACTGACCGGCAAGCCAAGCACTCACCAGCGTCGAGAACGATTCGCCGACCACGGTCCACCTACAGGCACGTTTCTCGTTGTAGTGGGCGACACCATCAGGAACGGTTACTGTTCCTGCGTCGATTCGTACTGAGATCGAGGGGAGCTTGTACAGCCAGTGGGGGTCTTTATCAGTCACCCACACCACAGCGATGTTATCAGCAGCGTAACGTGCGGTACGCGCTTGACCATCTTCAAGCGTCATTGATGCTAGCTGCACCTCGAAGGCGGTTCTGCTTCCGTCGGGTCCGATAGCTAAGACATCAGCACGCCACCCACCTTGGTCGCTCGGTTCAGGTGTTGCCTCGATGATGGCAGTACCACCGGCGGTACGGATGTGGTCGGAGATGAGGGCTTTGAGCTCGCGGTGCCGAGGTGTCTCTCCGTTGGAAGGGCAGTGCGGGGATTTCGAGTCGTGGGCGAAGAACGTTACACCAGCTTTTGACACTTTCGCGTGCATCTTATTGCTACACCCGCGACAGGACATGTCGGCTCGAGGGGTGACTTTGTACACCGAAGCCCATTGCTGCGCAGTGCAGCTTGTGGCGTCCAAGACACTGTTGTCCGGTAGCCAGGCAGTCAGCGGCATGTCGGGTAGTTTTCTTGGTGAGCAGTTTTCATAAACATGCTCGTCATCGTGCTTGTATCTCTACTGGGCGCACATACATCTGACACCATGCGCTCCCGGACCCGCCGACGACGTCACACAGCACTCCCAAGGGAGAGCTGGCAGTGAGATCTGGACGTAGCGTTGCGGTGCTTCCAACCGCACAGGCTCGACACGAGGTATAAAACGGGTAGAGATTTCTCTCAAACCCATTCGATGTGTTTTTAGCACATCTTCACTGTTGCATGTTTTTAGGATGCGGACGCTGTGATGTGAACTTCTCCGAGGACCATCGCTTCTTCTTCTTCGAGCATACGCAAGAATTCAGGATCGGCTTTGGCTTTTGCTTGTTCTTTACGAACACGCGAGAATTCAGATTCGATACGCTCGTTGGCTGCGAAGCCTGAGCTGACGAAACTGCACATATTGCAAATTTCAGGCTTTCGTACCTGTTGTGTGCATATGCACTCTTCTTCGAGCGTACGCATGTATTCAGAGCGGACACGGAGAATCATGGCGTGATACTTCGCGAGCGCTTCGCTAGTGGTGGTTTCGGTGTGCATTTCTTACTTTCTTGAACCAATTTAAATATCCAACAGAGGCTTGTCCTCTGTGCGGATTGGTTCTTTTTACATTTGAGGCCACGCGCTGTGAACCAACTAACAGGTACTCGATCCTGCCGGCCGAACCGCTTACTTTTAGACAAATCTGTCTATTGCTTTTGGTTAGTCACCAGGAGGTGAGCACACGTATGCCACTTTAGCTACTAATCCTCTACGGTGTTTGGCACCAGCCCACAAAGACGGATACCCGCCTGTCAAAAGTATTCTTGAAGTGCTCAGCGAGGCATCCCCGACGAGGCCGTACTTTGGTTGCACTGTTTCTTGTTCGTAAGTTCCGAATATACGGTCCCAGCCAGAAAAAATGGCTCCAAAGTTTTTGTCTATATAGATGCTATTAGACGCATGGTGTACTCGGTGCATGGAAGGTGTGACGAGATACCGCTGCAACCATGCCGGGTAGTTTCTCTTCTCAGAATGAACGAGCTGGCCGTACAACGCTATCAAGACGTCTATACACAGCACCGAAGCTGGGTGGAAGCCAATTAATGGCATCCAGAGAGCGATGAACGGCTTGTAGAGCTCTTCCATCCAAGGAGTTCGCAGTGCAGTCCAGTAGTTAATAGTTGTCGGTGAATGGTGCACCATATGTGAAGCCCAGAGAACTTTTGAGCGGTGCTCTGCGCGGTGCACCCAGTAGTAGATGAAGTCACGCGCTACAAACACTCCAATCCATACCCACCAATCACCGAGGTAAAGGTGTACAGGAGCAAGGTTCTCATATACCCACACGCTCATTGAAAACAAGATAATTTTAGACGCGACACTCTTGAGCCCTAAAAAAGCTATCCCGGCAACGACCGAAGCAGTGTCGTCAAGTTGTATCTGAGCGTCCCTAGCAGCCTTACGTCGAAGGACGATATCTACTACTAAAGCCGTGGTGATCCAGATTAGGAACACCCATGCTGCGTGGTCGTAGAACCAGTGGAGCGCAGTTCGCGCGTTTTCTATCATTCACAAAACCGTGCGTACGTCGTTAAGCAGAGCACGAGGCAGGTATCCAGGTCACCATGGGCTCACTATTGTGACCACCACCCTGCACTGCTGTACCTTCTCTTGGACGGTGCAGAGTATGTCGAATCCGCTCGTTGAGTACCTTAAAGCAACAAAGAGCCTGGACATGGCGGCTACTGAGTTTATGTGGCGTGATGCCGATTCGTATCTCACCTTCACCGGTCCTCACGCGAAGGCTTCGTTCCGAGACGGCGACTACAAACGTCGTGACAACAACGTTGGAATCCTGGCTGTAGAGGCCTCTAAACTTGCGTGCGCAAACGCACTCATACCGCTCACGCCAGGTGACGCTGACGGGAACTGGGGTACTGGCTCAAGATTCCGCCGCGCCCTTCTGTCGCTCATTCAACCTTCCAGCATGGTTTTGGACATCCACGGAATGACTGACGAACATGGTCCGGACGTGGTGATCGGGACGGCTTCTGGTCGTGCGCCACAATGGCTTACCGACTGTACAGAGCACGCGCTCGCCAAAGCAGGATTCGTAGTTGAGGTGCGAAACACCGGACCGCTCTCGGCTGGCGAGAAAACACTCACCTGGGCACTCGCGGAGCTCGGTCACCACACGCTCCAGCTTGAGATCGCAAGCCGTTGCCGACAAGGTCGCGAAGACCCACACACGATGACGTTACTTATTGCCGCCCTCGCTGCTGGCGGCGTTGCTGCAGCTGGCGTCTATTCCATACTCAGTAGTGGTACGCAACTAAGTACATAGTCCGGTAGGTGTGAGATTTGAGTCTTGCAGCTTAGAGTATTTCTAATCGAAATTTGACTGCTTGCTAACTGTGGTTCTCGACACTAAGCACTACAGGCGCACAAGGAGCTCCTAGACATGTAGAGGTTTTTCGACACCGTGGAGGCGTGAAAAAATATCTCTTCCTTGCCGGTCTCCTCTGCATCTCTCTCGTAGGGTGTTCAAAGCAAACAGACGCCACCGAGCGTCTTGAAGGCTCCTACAAGATCGAGTATGCGCATAAATTCGGAACAGTTGAAGTTAGTGGTGGCGGAGACATCACTCTAGGCGCAGACTGCGCGATGGACATCACACTCAACTCCTCTGGCGGTAGCGAAGGCAAAACGACGACTCGTTACGTTCGTGCGCCTGGCGGCCCCACCCTTGTATCACACAACGGTGGTGAGTGGTCTAGCTCTATGGATGGTACTGAAAAAAACTTCTTAAGATTCACCACTCCTTTAGTTGGTTTAGATTACCCAATCGATGAATACGGCGACTCTTTCTGCTGGTTTGGCGTGCTGCACAAGTTTGCATCAGGTTCAGATCGTCTCGAGTTCTCCACTGAGCACCTTGAGGAACTTGTATCCCGCAGCGCCGAGGATGCCGCGAGAGTGCGAGCACAAGAGTTCAGCGCCGAACCACAAGTGGTAGCATGTATCACTAGATTCTTTAAACCTATATACGAAATAGGACGTACCGGGCTTGTAATGAGGCTTCTCACAATGTATGACTCGTCACTGACGTCAAGCGCGGGTGTGGTGGTATATGCGCAGCGGCCAGTAAAAAAAGACGATCCGCTCGGTGCGACAGTAACTTTTACTCCACAGAATAAGACGACGATCACCGCCCCAGTCAGCGTGACGACGACGACCATTCCGCCGTTTGAAGCTGAACTTATAGTAGCAGGAGGCTGCACGGCCGATCCTAGCTATGAAGGTCCTGATAGATAGAGAACCGACTAGGCGTTCACTACAAACGTCTCAAGAGCTAGCATAAGATAGCGGTTGTAACCCGTCATGGGGCCGACATTTCTCACCACACTCTCAGCGAAGTGCGGTCAATCCCTAGCTGGCAGGCTGAACGTGCGCTATGGGTACTCACCAAGACGAGACACATCACATACTTGTTTAGGTCTTCGGCGCGTCGACTGTAATAAGTACTATATTGCAACGCTTAGGAGAATAAAGCCTAGTGTTGGTTTAGATATAGGAATGTGGCGGAGTTTAAGGTAGTTGATAGCTAACTTATTCTAAAAACCATACGCTCGACGTTGAGCTTCTATCAAGAGTTCAGCAGAGACATAGCCCTAAATAACGAAAGTTGTCGGGACACGTCGGCGGTAACTCTATCAAGAGTTCAGCAGAGACAGCGCCCTAAATAACGATAGTTATCTGGAGGACACGTCAGTGGTAACACGGCGAAAGGGTTAGCGTTAGTAGTAATACTGTCGCCTCCCTTTTTTATACCGAAACAAAAGACACACTGACCTGCGTACGCGGATTGGTGTGTTTTTTGCATTATAGACCTGCAGCTAGACGCGGCGTAAGTTGGAAGCTTCGCTACGCTCGTTGCGAAGTGTAGTCAATCTAAGCAAAGCCAATTGTTCGACCGTAGATACTTAAGTGTCCAGATCTCTGGTAAGTCAAGATTCTACGTGGTGTGCGCGAGGTATAATAACGTATCTTAGACTTGGAGAGATTCTAAGATACGTCAGGATTTTAAGCACTAATAGCTGAGGCAATAAATGCGACAACGGATAGTACTAGCCACGTAAAAAACCACATAAAAGTAGCTGATGCGTAGGCTTGCGACCTGTTTCCTGGAGACCAGAAAATACTCTTCCCTGGAGGAGGGTAGATTACGTCAGATAACGCGTCCATGGTGAGTGTCATACACCCAATCATTGAAAACGCCGTCACGACGAACATTATTGACAGAATGGTTACTGCGTCCTTCGCGCCACTTAATACACACAGAGCAGTTGCTGCCGTGCTAAAAGTGACTAAGAAACCTAACCGTGCAAACTGCACGTGGCTCTTCTTTACTGGATTTTGGTGGTTTTGCATTTCTTCCTTTAAAAGAACAGCAGCAGACTTGAAACGCCTCTAGATCCTTTTGATCTAGAAACACAACGTTTCTTGTCGCTACTGACTGAAGTTCACTATCGGCGCAAAAGGCCTCTGCGGTGAAGTTTCTTGAGCACTGGTACCAGTCTTATGCGGCCCGGCCTACGATCAGCGCGTGCTGGCGTCAGTGGCCCGAGCACCATATATGTATGCCATCGTCACCAGCTCCGGTCTTTTCTATCTCTGAGACAGCAATCGGGCGTATCTCTGACGCTTACGTCCAGCGCTACTGGGAGCTCTCACCAATGGCTGCTACTGCTGCTGGGATTAACGGGTACGACCACCTCCTCGACGACCTCTCTCCCGCTGGCGAGATCGCAGAGCTAGAACTGCTCGAAGAGTTCCTCCCACAGATACGCGCTGCTGTTGTACATACTCAAGCTGAGCGCATCGCTCAAGCCGTGATGCTCCACGATCTTGAGACCGAACGGACAGAACTTCACGCGAAATCACACGGTCATGCGTGGGGTGTGATCACCTCGGTGGTGTCGTCACTCTCAGATACTTACTCTTTGATGGACGTCGCTGTCAGTCGTGAGGCGCTGCTCGCTCGAGCTAGAGCTGTTGATGCATATCTTGATGGTT
>Ga0209296_1001811_pt1 | contig 15797 bp, 28 predicted proteins | sample S_130206_EF_Meta_FD_187319 | JGI IMG/M metagenome (GOLD analysis project Ga0209296, IMG submission 187319) | Freshwater microbial communities from Lake Simoncouche, Canada to study carbon cycling - S_130206_EF_MetaG (SPAdes) (version 2) | ecosystem: Environmental > Aquatic > Freshwater > Lake ...
CAGGAGGATATTTCATTATTGAAGATTTACACTACCAACCAATCCAAGAAACCTGTACCAAGACAAAAGAACTTTTTGAAAATTGGAAGAACGGTAATTGGATAGGCACCGAACATATCAGTATAGATGAGGCACAAAACCTAAAAAAGGATATTGAGACGATTCACTTCTATGATTCGCAATCAACCAGATGGGGAGATTCAGTAAAAAACGCGTTTGTGTATGTTAAAAAAAAGGTATAATAAATATTATATACAAAAACTTTGATATGTAAAAAACTTTTCCTATTTTTATAAAAAACTATAATATGAGCAAAGTAAAAATTTCTACAGACAAGGGTGATATGATTGTCGAACTATACGACAACGAAACCCCAATTACAGTAAACAACTTTTTAAAATTAATCGGAGAAAAATTCTACGATGGTTTAAACTTCCATAGAGTAATCCCTGGCTTCGTGGCTCAAGGTGGTTGCCCAAATAAAAGAGGTGACGGTGGACCAGGTTATACTATTCAATGTGAAGTATCTGCACCAAAACAATTCCACGACACAGGAGTTCTTTCCATGGCACACGCAGGAAGAAACACAGGAGGTTCTCAATTCTTTATCTGCCACAACAGACAAGGAACTCAACACTTAGACGGAAACCATACATGTTTCGGTAAAGTAATTGAAGGAGTTGAGGTTATCACTCAAATCCAACCAGGAACAAACATTAACTCAATCACAGTAGTTGAATAATTATTAACCCCTCCACAGTGAGGGGTTTTTTATTATAAAGAAATTTAATATCTTTGTATTATAATTCTTAACAAACACATGGATAAAATAACATTTAATGAGTGGGCAAAAAAACATAACATATCGACTTTATATGATTATGATAAATTTGAAAATAGAGAGTTTCTTAAGAGGTTAGATGAGACTAAGTCAATTTACCCTAAACCAAAAAAAGATGAGTCACCTAAAGTTTCAGATACTCGTATAGAAGGTGTATTTGAAAAATTAAGGTATTTATTTGTATGGGAAAGAAATTTATAGTAAGACTAACAGAACAGGAATTAGCCGACCTAATTACAAAGCAACTATTGGACCCAAAAGGTTCCAATGTTTTAGGTAATTTTATTAAAGGAGTTTTAGGGAACAAATCTCAAACATCCGATTTATCATCTTCAAGTGATGGAAAATCATCGTCATCATCATCAAGCCCTTCAGGTAGTGTTGAATCCAAATGGATGGACGTTACAAAAAAAGTTATTGATAATTTTGAAGGAGGATATTGGAATTATTGGGAATGTAAAAATCATCCATGGCACTCAATGTATAAAAAGTCAGGAGAAACTTTATTTGGTTTAGATAGAAAGGCAGGAAACATTGAAAATTTATCACCTGAGGGTAAAGAGTTTTTTAGGTTAATTGACGAGGAGAAGAAAAAAATGGGAATGTCCGAATTTTGTAGTAAATGGACTTATGATTATAGAGGAGGTAACTTAGAAGACAAACTTAAAGATTTAGCAGCTAAAACAATGTTTAGAGAATATGAAAAAAATATGTCTAATTATGTGAAAGACCCTGAGACAAAAAAGAGAATTGAAGGTAATGAAGGATTATTATTACATATGTCATACGCAACTTGGAACGGACCTGGGTATTTTAAAAAATTCGCAGAACAATTAGAAAGAGCCGTAAAAGAAGGTAAGTCAGACGAAGAACTATTAGATATTGCTAAGGCTGGTAGAACTAATTCTTTTACAGGAGCTTGGGCAAAGGCTACAACTAAAGTTAACAACTTAATAGATAAAACAGCATCTTCAAGTATTGCCTAATATGAAAATTATCATAACCGAAGAACAATATAATCGATTTGTAAAAAGTAGTCCAGCGTTACAAAACGCTATTACAAAATACTTAAATCAATATATTGAAGGAGGACAAAGAAAAGTTGCGAAAAAATCTCGTAATTACGGTAACCTCCGAGAAGATTGGTGTGTCGATGGGTTAGAAACTATAACCTCAATATATTTTTTTGAAAATGGAAATTTTAGTGGAGGAAATTTAATTGTTTCCGAAAATCTTATTAAAACAATACAATCTTTGTTTACCGTTAAAGAATCTTTTGTTTTACATGTAATTGAAGAATGGTATGAAGATATAATGATTCCAAAATTCGAGCAGATTACAGGTGAATCAGGATTATATCTTAATGAGATTGGTTCTTCAGATAGAGACCACGAATGTATTCCTGAGTCAGTTAAACCTGAAGAAATTACAGATGAAGAAATGATTGATTTCATCGATAAAAACACTGCCTACAGAAGACAGGAAATTATTGATAAGATTGAGTCGGGAGAAAGAGACCTTGAGGACTTTTACTTGGATATTGTTGATACAGTTAAACGAAAGAAAATTTTAGGGTTCTAATATGAAAGTTATTATTACAGAGCAACAAGCCAATGAAATTGTAAGTTCAACCCTTGAAGATATGTTTAATGGGTATGAAGTTAAGTTTGAAGGGGATATGAGAAACATTTATGTTAATGGTAATCTTATGGCTCAGTTGGGACCAACAAAAGGAATTGTTTCTTTGGATGCATTTAACGAACTTAAAGATAATTTATTCTTCTCATCTGATAAAGATTTAAGAGATGAGGTATCCAATTGGGTGAGAAACAAATTCAAGTCAAAAAATAATGTTGGTAAGTACGGTGTTACTTTTAAAAAATTGCATGGAGGAGAAAAGGAATTACCTAAACCACCAAGAAAACCTCATCACGCCACACGCCAAGATAAATTAGAACCAAGATTTAATCTTAACGCATTTAAAGAGAGAACAAGTAATATTGAAACAAGACTCAAAAATAAAGAAGATTTAATTAGAGCCGCAAGAGCAAAAATGAATCCTGATAGTTTTGAAAATTGGTGGAAAAAAGAAGCCGAACTTGATAGTGAAAGAGAAAGAAAAAAACAAGAAAAAAATAAACAGGATATTGAAAACGCAATTCAATTATTAAAAAAACTTTAATAAGTTATGAAATACGTTATTACAGAATCAAGATTAGAGGAAACCATCACAAATTATTTTGATGAAATGTTTGACGTAGATAATATCCATTATACCGTTCCATATGAATACAACGATGATACTGGAGAAGAAGGTGATGACGATACAAGAATGGAGTTTTATATTGGGGATTACGAAAATGATGACACTTGTTTTAGATGGTATTCCTGTGATTACTTCACACCCGATAGTTATGCGAAGGATATATGTCCAACGGTAAGTTTGGAATATGAGTATGAAAATACTTTAAATGGTTATTTTGGAGATACGTGGAAAAAACCATTTAAAAAATGGTTTAAATTTCATTTTGATTTACCTGTTAAGACAATAGATAATTAATGGATAAGCAAAGAGCCAAAAATATAGTTAAGGCGTATCTCGAAATGGATAACGTACACTATGGTCTTAAAGTTAAAAGAATTGACGAACAAGAGATAAGTACTTATGACGGTGATTATAACTTGATTGAGATTGTATACGATGGAAGGGTTAATTTTAAAATCGGAGAAAGATTATCAGATGATATTGGACGATACACAGGACTAAGACATAAACGAGATTTTTGGATAGGAATAACTTCAGAAAAATGATAGAGGATTATAAAATAAAAGGATTACAAAAATTAGCAAACTCAGGTATTATCATGTCGATATATCCTATGGTTGACCATATTGAGATTCGAAGTGTGGAGTCAGGACCAAGAGACCGTTATGATAGACTTGAGGTTGATATTCACTTGAATACTGAAGACATTACAAGTGAAAATATGTATGATATGGAATTAGACCCTCACTACTTAATTGACCGTTACTTGAAAGAATATCTTCCATACTTTGACATAGATAAGGTTATATTTGATTTTATTGTTTGGGGCCCTAATGGGGACATCATTTACAGTTGGAAAGATTAATGAAAAAGTTTTTTAAATATTTTTTAATTTTAGTTACAACAGGATTACTTTTCTATGTAATTCTTTTTTTATTTTGGTTCTATGTTATATTTTTCTCATGGTGGATTTAATCCAAAGTGAGAAATTTCAAAAACTTGTGTTTAATAAGATAAATCGTGACTTATCTAACACGACATACCATCCCCATGGACAAGAAATATGGATTATTGATTTTGATACTAAAGATTGGTACTTCCAATATTTAAATAACGGTCAATTATGGTATAATCAGAAGATATTCAGTTTAAACCTTCCATTATTCTCCTTAAAAAATACCGAAAATCAAAAATTACTTAAAATATGGTTTGAAAAGAACCTAAATTTGATGGTAAACAAGATTTCAAGGAAAAATAGTAATATGGAATACTATATTGACGGTGTAATGAGGAATACTAATTACAAATGGTCCATAAAAAATAGGTTTGGTTTCAGTTATCACACCGTAAAACATTATTTAGACCTAAAATCCCATATTTTAGATGAAAATATAAAATTAGAACACTTTTTAACGGAAAATGACATTTATTAAGTTTGTAGTTAGATGGATTGGGTCCAATTTAGCGGTACCTTTTTGGGTTGTGGGTCATATACACCTATCAATCAACATATATGAAGACATTTATGAAATATTAGCCTCTTTTGGTATGAATATGATTGTAATGTGGGCATTATGGTTGGATTGGAAAGATTCTAAAGAGAAAAACTCTCACCACAACCACAAGTCCTTGAAGCATTAGGATTCCCCCATTGGAACCCTTTCCCGTTTAAACCATCTGAATAGTCTAATTCAGTACCATATAGGTATAATACAGATTTTCTATCGATAACCACTTTTAATCCACCATCAATTTCAATGGTTTCATCGGTAGGTTCAATTTTGTCATCAAAATCCATGACATAAGAAAGACCACTACATCCTCCACCCTTTACCCCAACACGTAAATGATGAGAATCTGGTGTTATCCCAGATTCCATCATTAAATTCACAACATGATGTAACGCTTTTTCCGAAACTGTAATCATTAATGTAATTTATCTTCAAAAACTAATTCGTCTAGCCCTTGTTTTTTTCTGTAATCATTTATTGCAGATTTGATAGCATCTTCTGCTAATACTGAACAATGTATTTTAACGGGAGGTAATGATAGTTCTTCTACCAATTCCATATTATCCATTTTAATTGCATCGTCTATCGACATTCCCTTCAACCACTCTGTTGCTAACGAAGATGCTGCAATTGCACTTCCACAACCAAATGTTTTGAATTTTGCATCAGTTATGATATTATCATTAACTTCTATTTGTAATCTCATTACATCACCACATTCAGGTGCCCCAACTAAACCTGTACCTACATTAGACTTTGATTTATCTAATGTGCCAACATTTCTTGGGTTATTGAAATGGTCTATTACTTTATTTCCGTATGCCATAATTTAAAAATTAAATCCAACTCCTAAGTAAAAATCCTTTCTAAAGGGGTCATAGTCAGCAGATAGTGACCATGATTTATAATCATGTGTTATACCAACACTCATTGTAGCGAAATCATCAGCAAAATTTTTGAAAGAATATCTTCCATTGTTTGATAATATATAAGTACCATCAAAATATTGATATTTCTCATTTTCGTATCCAAAACCAAATGAAATGTTTGCCCCAAAGTTTTTAAACTCTCTACCAACGCCCAAATACATCGACCATTCATCTCTGATGTCGTTTAATCTGTAGTTTTGAGAGGGATTACTTAATACCCAAGGTCTAACCATATCCATGGAAATATTTGTATAAAAAGTTGATTGGTCTGTGTATACTGTTTTATTAAAAGACGCTTTAAAATAAACATCTCTACCTACAGTAAACCATCCACCAATTTTATTTTTATTAGAAAGATTTAATCCAACTCTAACTTTATGTTGTTTACTGATTATAGTGTCTTGAGTGTTGTCATTTTTGTAATAAACTCTTGCAGGTATTCTGTATCCAAACTTATCAAAATAATAAAAGCTATAATAACTTCTATATTGAAAAGGAGCACCCCATCTATTCCATCTATCTTGGTAATAAGGTGTGTAATAATTGTAAGGATTTCTTGGACCATTATTATAATTTGGTGTTGTACCAAAATTATAATTTGGTGTTGTATTTTGGGTCCTGACTTGAGTTTTTTGTTGGTACTCACTTGGACGAGAAATTGGTGATGACGTTTGAGGTTGGGATTGTGGTTGAGTACCCCCACTTCTAATGACTTCTTTTTGTTGCCTTTCCGTTTGTCCTAATACTACCATTGGTAATACAAGTAAGATTAATAATATTTTTTTCATATGCGTTTTATTTAACTATTTATAAATATAATCAAAAATATGTCTAAGTTTATAATAAAAGAATTACAATACCAAAAATTGCTTGAAGTTGCGATGGATTTGGATATATATAGTCAACCCATGACAACTTCATCTGATAATGGAAACTCCGATGTTGAAGATGCTGTTGATGACATAATTTCAAAAATGAATGAATTAAAGTCTATGTTAAAATCGGGTAAACCAATTCATACAGAATCTAAAACTCAAATTTTTCGCAATTTAGACCAAATAAACCAAACATTTTCAAATATAAAGTACGAAGACTAATGACAAATTAAAATCTTTTAGTATTTTTAAAAAAAACATAAGATGGGAGCACAACATTTAACACAAGACGAAAAGGCAAGATTGTATGACAATATGCTTTTAAGATATCAAAGACTTCAAGAAGAAGTTAGATTAATTAAAGCTAAGAACTTCGAGGTTTCATTAGAAGACCAAAAACAAATTAATATGATTGAGGAAACTATGAGAAAATTATATAGTGATACTCAAAAATTATTTTAAAAAAATATCCCCCTTCTATTAGGGGGTTTTTTTATGTATATGAATATAAAAATTTTAATCTTAAAAATTAAAAGTTGGTTTGTGAAAAAACCTACCAACAAATTAACTTGGTCTTGTGAGGACTATATTATGGGTAAGAAATGGGCCAAGTGCCAACCTCATCCATTTATTAAAGGAAAAACTATGTGGGATTTAGTGTACGATAAGTACGATTCAACCTACACGATAGATAACTTGAATAAGTTTTTATTTAACGAACTTTAATCCATTTAGTTTTTCTATCACTTTAACATCAACCTGATTGTTCCCATAACCATCGGGTTTAGATGAGTCATTCGTAAATAAAAATGATTTGAATGTCTTTGTCTTTTTAATGTAGATTACTTTCCAGCATTGTTTTGGAACTGCAACTCTACCTATCCTTTTTATTTCTCCAACATTACCACACCAAATGTAAACAGAATCTTGTTCAGACGCAATTTGTCTTTCTAATGTCTCAACTGATTTCCAATCACCAGCATTTAAACTATGGTATTGTGCCGCCATGTTTGAAAAGTAAAAACATTCATCTTGAACCTCAGGTGTCTGACAAAGATTCTCAGCTGCTGGCATCATGTGACCTCTATCGGTCCCACTACCAACGTAGTCTTTAGCAATATCAGTTTCGTTAACTAACTTAGGGTCAGGTTTAAAATTGTCTTTTCTTTTTAGTGGTGTTGGACAAGTAATCATAGATTTTGTTAACCACCACTCAACCATCACAGGGTACATTTTAGATTTACTATAATGTGTTGTATAATTTGTATGTTTGATAACAACAACGTCTTGTGCATTTGAGACCATACTTATCAGTACGAAACTCAGTAGTATTAATATTTTTTTCATACCGATAAATACTATAAAAGTGGGGTCTTTAATTTTTTAATAAACAAACTATAATTGTATTATGAATATATCACACGAACATAAAGTTATTTGGTGGGCACCCGAAAGATGTGGAACCAAAGCAACTGCACATATATTCAGTAAGTTAGGGTTTGAGTATTTTACTGATGAAACAGAAAGTGAGAAACAAATAATAGTTGATGGGATTAAGTATCAGTCTCACAACATTAAATACCCTGAAAAATACAGTGACTATAAAATCATTTGTAGTATTCGTAATCCTTACGATAGAATGTTGTCTTTATTTTTAAACTTCACTAATGTAGGCTCAACGTTTGTCTACACAAAAGATAACCCTCAAAAACTAATTAGCACTTATGAGTCTTTTATTCGTGAAATGTTATTGTACAAACAATCAAACACTAAAGAAGGTTTAGGAGAAAGACCAATACATAAATTATATTTATCAAAGTACGATTTTAATAACCGTATCCCTGATGTCTTTATTAAAATGGAGTCGTTAGAAGATGACCTTGGTAAATTAGATTTTGTTAAAGAAAGTGAAATATGGAAGTCGGGTTATATTCGAGACTACTTAAATCATAATCCTTACATTAATATAAGACCGTATAAATTTAATAACGCATATAGTTTAGAATCGGCAAAAAAAGTATATGAGTATCATAAAAAACAATTCATTATATGTGACTACGACCCATTCTCTTTTACTACTAAAGAATTAAGTAATGAAGAAAAAATGAGGTTTGTCCATGATATATTGTAAAAACCTGTATATTTATTGTCATGAGTAAAAGATTTGAACTAACAGAATCAGAAATAGAGTCAATTAAGAAACTTTATATTTCAGAACAATCTCAAAAAGAGGAAGATAGAAAGTTCTGCCATGGTGGAAACGTTAAAACTTTAGAGGAGATTGTTGGCGACGACGACGCTGAAGATTATATCGAAGGTGTTAAAATAAGAAATGGAGGAATCAACGGATTGGTGGATAGACTTGAGTTATTAAAAACTTTAAGACTTCACCCAAAGGTTTCCGATGGTGGAGAACATTTAGCGTATGATGTGATGAACCGTTTAAAAGGTTTCAAACCTTACAACTACTTTGACGAAACAAAGAAAGAGTGTAATAGAGCGATGGATAAAATTATCGAACTTTACAAAGAGAACGAACACGGTGAAGAGTTAGTAAAAGATATTGAAAAAGTTTATGGAATGCAACATGTGTCCCCAAGAGCAAAAGAGTTTTTAAAACATGGAATTGCAATGATTAAAGGTGAATAACTTGAACATCACAAAAATATGAATTATAATTTAAGCCCCAATCAATGGGGCTTTTTTTATGTCCACACAATCACACATCGACAAGGTTGAATTAAAACCAAATTTAATGGAGTATCCTCATCATGTTGGAGCTCCAAAGATTGTTGCAACTGATTTAACACCATTCAAAAGAAATGGGACGGACAAGGCAAACAAGATATTCAATAGACGATATGAAGAACTCTTAAAAGAAGCAGAAACCCTCCAAAAATCGTTTATCGTGACTCAAGAGGTCTACGAGTCATCTTATAGATTTGAACCGATTGTAGGGGAGATATACCACTTATATGAGGATGATAATGGAAACAAATACCTATCTTTAATTGAACCTTCTTCGTGGAATAAAAGACACCTTTATTCTGCGGTTTTAAATTCAGATATGACATGGACCAAGATAGATTAAAAAAAATTTGTGAAATGGCTTTGGATTCCCGTGGAGTGATTGTTACTGAATTCCGTGCTTTACCGACACAATCATTTGACCACGAAAAAAATGATTGGGTTCCTGATTCATATTCACTATTCTTGGGGGTCAAAAGAAAAACGGAACCGAAATTAGAAAAAGTCGGTGGAGACATCACTTATAGAGAACTTTCATCTGAGTTTGGAGACTTGGAGAGATTTTTAGAGACACTACTTGGTTTCGAGTGTGTGGTCGATTTTGACTAGAACTAGTACTAGAACTAGTATTTTAGTTTTTACTCTTTTTTTAATATTATATTATTATTCTATAAGAATAATAATTATTTCCATCTTGACCAAACGCCAAAATTTTGGTTAAAATTACGATTTTATTATTTTTTTACCTGTCTTTAATATTTATTAATAACTTTAACAAATAAGGTTAAATGAGTATTCATATGATAGAAATTTTTGGAAGTGTTACCGTAGCACTAATAACCGCATTATTAGGGCCTGCCGCATTATTGTGGGTACGAAAAAAATTAAACCCACCTAAAGACGAATTAAAAATAGAAATGATTTCTATTGAAAAAATAACAACAGAGATTGAGAATATTTTAAATTATTTGGATTGTGATAGAGTTTGGGTAACCCAAATACATAACGGAGGTCATTTTTTACATTCAAATAAATCAATGCAAAAATTTTCAGTAATGTATGAAGTTGATGGACCTGGAGTTTTACCTGTATCTACACTTTTCACAAATATGCCAATATCTTTATATTCTAGATTTTTTATTGAAATAATGAATTCAGGGTTTGTAGGAATTTCCAATTATGATGACCCTACAGTTGCAACCTACGGATTAAAATCAGGGGCTGAAGCAACGGGAGCAAAATCATCTTATATCGTAGCATTGTTTGATTTTGGTTCAGGAAAATTAATGGGAACAATAGGAATTGACTATTTAAACCCAACTGAAATAACTGATGAAAATTTAGATTTCTTTAAAAAGAAATCCGAAAGATTAGCAGGTTATTTGTCAACTAGAAATAATTAAAAATATGACTAAGATTATAAAATTAACCGAATCGGATTTAGAACAAATCATTAAGAGAGTTTTAAAAGAAGATTTACCTTCTGTTCCAGCGGCTAACGATGTTCCTGGAAATAAAGTTAGAGCAATACAAAATGCTTTAATTAAATTGGGGTATGACGTAGGCCCAACAGGAGCTGATGGTAAGTATGGAGTCAATACAATGTCAGCGGTAAAAAAATACCAAAGAGATAATGGTATTAAACAAACAGGATTTGTTGGGGACGTAACATCAAGTAGATTAGGTGTCCCATCAATGGCTTCAGGGGGGTCAAAAACACAAACCACAACAGGAGGAAAACCACAAACCACAACAGGAGGAAAACCACAAACCACAACAGGAGGAAAACCACAAACCACAACAGGAGGTCAATCAAAAGTTACAAGTAAAGACCCATCTGATATTAATTCGTATCCTGCTTGTGTTAGATTTGGTAAACCCAATAACACAGCTTCAGGGGTGTATAAACTGTTGAACAATTTAGGAGCCAATTATGGTCAGTGGCAAATTGCGGGTAAAAATTTCTATGAAGGATATCACTTTTTTAATAATGGAAAATATGTTTCATTATTAAGTAATAAAACTGGAACCTATGTTTGTAATGATAAAAATAAAGTTATTTTAGACATTGCAGCAAAAGCCTCTGACCCAAACACTAAAAAGAGTGGTAATTATAAATATAGTCCTAGAATTGATGCTGAGATTCAACACATTAAGAATAGGAAGATGGATGACACTCCATTCTTAGTTTACGACCCAAAAGATAATCTAATTTATCTCTTTAATACAGGAGGGGTATATGTTACAAGTTCTTCAGTTGTTGATGGAGCGGATGCTCAAAAAGGTTTGGCAGATGCTAAAGCCTTTACTATGGAAGATTGGTGTAAAATTTCAAACTTGAAAGCAACGCCACATTTATGTACTGACCCATCAAATGAAAAACGTAAGGACCCATACTATGGACCAATTGCTAATTTGGCTGCTAGATTTTTACCTAAGGGAATATACACCATTAACGGATTATCCTATCATGAAGGGTATACTGGAGGCTCTAAGGGAGGTACGAAAAATACATTTAGCTTAAAACCAATTAAATTAGAAGGTACTATTACCGCAGCGGCTAAAAAAAGTATAGGTACCGCAATTCACGGTGTACCAGGTATTGAAGGTAGACTAAAATCAAGTAAAGATTTAGAACGTGTATTACAAAGTGATGTGAATGCAGGAAAAGTTCCACCTCAATATTTGGATAATATCAAAGCTATTTTGGCGGCAAATCAAAGCTTTGGCTGTATTGGAGTACCTGCAAGTTTTGTGGATAATCCAAAAGTTCAATCAATAATTACCGCAAATGTTAATAAAATTAAAGTGTTTGCTATGGGAGAGGATTCACAAGATTTCTTAGTGAAAAATGATGATAAACCAAAGCTAGGTTTAGGTGATTATCAATCAACGATGGCTTAAAATAAAATAATATGTCAAAAGTAATAAGATTAAACGAAAAAGATTTAACTAAGTTAGTTAGTAGAGTTGTTAGTGAACAATCTAAAGTAATACAGGGAGTTCCAGCAAAAAAACCAGTTCAACAAAAAACAAGTGGAGATTTGCACCCTATTCCAAAAAATCATCCTATTTACAATCCTCTTTGGATTGAAATGACAAACAATGTTGAAGGAGAAGGTGTGGAAACAATTAAGTATATACCAAACAAAATGTTAGTTATTGATGCGTTTGGAAACAAATACACAATAACAAAAGGATAAAAAAAATCTAACAAAATATTTTTTTTTGTTCTGAAAAAAGACTTACATTTGTGATATGAAAAAAATAATCACATATGTAAGTCTTTTTGGTATTGTATCAATCATTACCGCTTGTTTTTTTTCCTTTGCAAACGAACAGAACATAAATAAACCAATCAAAGATGAAAAAATTATTCATATCGTTCCTTTGGGAGATATAGACGAAAAATATATTAATTTTGTAAAAGAACGAATAATTAAGTTTTATGGGTTCAACTGTGTAATTGAAAAAAGAATTACACTTACTGATGATATCTTAGCATCAAGTAAAAAAAGATACGAAGCAAGTAAAATTCTTGCAAAATATAATTCCAACAAAAACCTTCTTTTATTGACAAGTGTTGATATTGCACATTTCAACAGGGTAAAAAATATTGCTGAATATGGAATCATTGGTTTAGGATATAGACCTGGAAAAACTTGTGTTGTTTCTACTTTCAGAATCAAAAGAAATGTTTCTGAGAAAAAAATGATGGAAAGATTAGAAAAAGTTTCAATACATGAAGTTGGGCACAACTTAGGGTTAGACCACTGTAACTATAATATAGAATGTTTAATGAATGATGCTGCAGGAACTGTAAAACAAATTGACAGAGAACGAGTTTGGTTATGTGACAATTGTCGAAGAATTATTGGGATGAAATAGTTAAAAATACAAAACCCTCGTAAGAGGGTTTTTTTTATACGTCAAATCTAACATAGGTCTTAATTTTTTGGTCGGGAAAAAAATAGACCAAAGCGTCTTGAATTAAGATATTAGCTAATGTTTTATCCATTACGGATTCATTAATTGTATTACCCAATACAATCACAATTTCAAATAAGATAGATTTTTCAGAATAACTTTCATTCATAGAATGAACTTTAATCTTGGCTCCATCACCGTACATTTCTTGTACAGAGTCTCCCTGAAAATCATTCATATATGTTTCTATTAGGCGAAAGAGTCTCTGTTTCTTATCTATCATGATAAAAATATACGAATTTACAATAAGAATTACAGACTATCGTCCTTGACCTCTGTAGTTTTTCTCCTTACGGTTGTGCTTGTTAAAACTTTTTTCTTGTTTACCTGTGCCTTTTTTACCGAAAGATACTTTATTAGAATTTCCTACTGCCTTTGAGCCTTTTGCCATCGTATATAATTTACAAATAAATATTTTTATATTTATTAATATGAGACTAACTGAACAAGAAAAAAAAGATATTTTGTCAAAGTATTCTGATGATACTTCAAACGAACTTTTATTACACCTTAAAAGAAATTTTCCTGTGTATGAAACCACACTATCATTCAACGATAACACAATTAAACTTATGGTTATTGACGATAAGTCAATGTTGGTTAAGGGTAATAAGAAAAATATTGTAAACAGAATTTCTCATTTAATTGAAGACGAATGGTCTCATCTTGGAGACCAAAAACTTAGACGTACCATTAAAAAGTATATTGACGGAATTAGTCTTTAATGGAAAAACTTCCACAAAATATGGTTTATAGTGGAAAATAATCATCAAATTAAAGAAAAATGAAGGTTATAATGGAAAAAAAAGAGAACGGTAGCGAGTCGTTCTCTAATTGTGTTCCATAACTGGAACGGTCCTAAAAGTCCCCATTTAAGGGGCGGCTTAATTTTTATTATAAATAGTTTGGCAGTTTGGAAAGAGTTCACTACATTTGTATTCACAAAACGATAAACGATATGGCAAAAGAGAAGTTATACAGAAGTGTTAATGGTGATTACCTTTATTTGTTTAATTGGATTGGCGGTGGGTTTAATGACGTGTGGGCACCAAGTAAAAGAGAGGCATATGCTCGTGTTATGAGAGAACAAAAAGAACACGAGGCAAAGTACCCAAAAAATGTGAAGTTGAGACCTGATTATAAGTCGATGCGTAAGTGTACTTATTCTGAATATCAGGAACAAAATAAATTGGGTTGGATGTTGTCGATGTAAAATGTTTTTTATATCTTTGTAAAAGAGTTCGGAACTTATAGGAAATGAAAGATACTCGGTATCCGAACTCAGAAACAAAAGTTCTTTAAATAATGGTTGTGGTAGCTCAGGAACGGTTAAATGTTCATGGTAGAGCAATTGTATGGAAGTGCAGTGTGCCAGTGGTTCGACTCCACTCCCAACCACGAAAGTCCCCGAAATTTATTTCGGAATTTTCATCAAAAGATTTGGAAAGTATTAAAACCTTTCTTATCTTTGTAAAACAAACGGACAGCGAAATGTTTTTTAGTGGTGGTTCCCCATACTCACCCTAACAACTTTCTTCTTCGCTATATAAATTAGAAAATTGTTAAATAAAACACGGGAGGTTTTAATGAGTGGTTCTCGAAAATTTTCCTTAATAAAATCAAGTAACCTTGTCTTTTTAGGTGTTTTTCGACTAGTTGGAAAAACAAAAAATGTCCAATTTTAAGGGTCTCGGTGTATCGTCCCTACCTAACTAAGAACACCACACATATATCTCGACGGAGATTTGAGGGAGACGCGACGGTGTCTCCCTTTTTTTTGTGCTATTTAAGTATTTATTGTTAAAGAAAAAAATGGCAACAACAAGACCCTTTGCATATAATACAGGAAGCACCATACCAGGTACAGAACAAGTTGGAGATTTATCAGTTGGTACTCCAACTTCAGGATTTACAAGTAGCCCACAATATTGGAATGGACCTGACGAAGAGTTGGGATATGTGATAGCAGTTCCTGTTCCAGATAACACACAACCAACAGAAATACCAGGTGTTTTTGCATCAGTTGCGTTTTATAGGTCAGCCGATTTAACGGAGGCGTCTTTTGTTGAATTAACAAATACTGTATTTAATCAAAGTTTTACAACTGCCAATCAGGCATCAACATGGTTAACAAATAATGGTTACTGGGATTCTATAACAAATGTACAAACTTGTTCACTTATATTTAATTCACCTGATGGTGGAATATATGGTTATGATTCGTCAACTAATACAAGTACTTTCTTGTATAATTCAGGTTTTGGAAGTAGTGACATTGCAAATACCCTAACCAAATTATGGATATATGATTCAAGTATACATGAATATGATATTACATTAAGTCCTTGGTCTATAAACTTTAATAGAAATATTAGTTTACCTGTAGGATTAGGTGCTGGTTTGGGAGCAATCAATAACACAACTTTAATTAGTACTGATGGTGGGTCAGATATTATCACATTAGATATAACAACATCAGCAGCGACGGCAACAATTATTGGAAGTTTACCTCCTGGTAGAAGTGTTTCAGGAGATATTTTACAAACAACAACAACACCTCCAAAAATAATTGTAACAAACCAAGGTGGTGATGGTTATTTCTTATCTCAATATGTTGTGGTGGGAGGACTTGCGGTATTT
>Ga0209296_1001813_pt1 | contig 15787 bp, 24 predicted proteins | sample S_130206_EF_Meta_FD_187319 | JGI IMG/M metagenome (GOLD analysis project Ga0209296, IMG submission 187319) | Freshwater microbial communities from Lake Simoncouche, Canada to study carbon cycling - S_130206_EF_MetaG (SPAdes) (version 2) | ecosystem: Environmental > Aquatic > Freshwater > Lake ...
GTGTCGGTCTGTGCTAAAAAAACGCCCTGTGAGCGGCTTCCCTTGCTTGAGTTACATGGCTTGCATGCAATCACCATGTTCTCCATATCCATTGCCAACTCTGGGTGGTGCTTGATACTCATTACATGATCAACTGTTAATTCATCACTACTACCACAATACATACAGGTATAACCATCACGGCTTAGCACCTTGAGTCTAGCTCTACGGTAAGCCTTGGTATTACGAGGGTCGCCCTTCTTACTACTCAATGCCAACCCTTCCGTAACCAGTGAGACCATGCCTTGCATGTATCACCATCATATCTATGATCTATATACTTAATCCCATAGAGTACCTGTTCAATCGGACTCTTATCATATATAAGTGCGTTCTTTAATTGAGGTATTCCATAGGTATGGTACTTACCAGATAGATTGCCTATTGCATAAGGGTTAAATGCTGACTCTTTACCGTAAAGTCTAATAAGGCATATTGCTTCTTGCTTAGGTAATGTCATACGAATATAGTCTTTGGGTTTTATAGCTTCTATTGAGCCACTACTAGCGTGACTCATAGGTAAGCATAGAGATATCCCAATAGCGAGTGCTACCGAGCGAGTTAGTCGTAAACGACTCGCTCTGAGCCCCTGATGGGCTCTAGCCCGTAGAGTACCACGCCTGTCAAACATGTGGATAACTCTCGCATTAAGTGCGTGTCGTACCCTACTTATCCACAACTGTGCATAACTATTTATCCGTTGAATAGAACCCTGAACCTTTGAAATGAACCGATACACTCGAATACACCTTTCTCATGAGTTCACTACAGAAGGGACATTCAATCCCGTCTTGAACCTTTGATATGGACAGATCCTTCTCTATACGGGCATTAGCCTCGCATTTTTCATTGTCACACTCGAACTCATATATAGGCATTACTTACACGTCCGACATGGCACATTAACCAACTTCCACGATCCGCAAGCTGCGCATCTTTCAGGTTCTAATTGTACCGAGTCTTTCTGAATATCACCGTAACCAGCCATAAGCAATAAGTCCACTAAATCGCTTAAACGCATGAAAGCAAGGTAGTTCTCTGGTGTTTCACCTTGCCCATTCATTCTGCACACAGCAATGCTTCTTTCTTGACCCTTAGCTCTTTCTTCTGATTGCTTCAAGAAGGCTAAAGGTTGAAAGGAAGAACGTGCCTTAACTTCAATGTCGAACGGGACATTTAGCACGTCCTTCCCTGCACCCCGACCAACGACTGCGCTTCCCCACCATTGCGAGAGATAGGCTGCCACCACTCGCTCAGTCCGCAATCCTCGATCTTTTCTGTGTCGTGTCATGCACGTCCAGCAGAATTAACTACGCCACACTTACAAGTCCAAGACTGTTTCATGTAGCGATGTTTGATTTGTAGAATAGTTGGGTGTTCATTGCACCCTTGACAGATGATTGCCCAACCCATGTCTTGCAAGATTTGAGCAGAAGCTCTGATATGTGCCATCGCTTCCTCATCTGGAAATTCCTCCCATTCGTTGTCTTGATTCTGGAAATACAATCTACCCACGATCTGCTCGCTTCTGCCATGTGCCATCTTTAGCAATCTCGTACCAAATAGGATCACAAGGCTGTTCGCCTCCTGGCATATCTCTGGTCGCTTGAGCAGGGCAACGCCAATGACCCCATTGCTTATTGCCAGTCTTTGTTGTCCCAGTTTTCCAGATTCGCGCTCCATGCACACAGCTCTCGTCCACCGCAGTGCCACCAAGAGCCTGCTGCACCATCTCTACTGCTTGCTCCACCGTTGCTACTGGTGGTGTTTCCCAAGTTGTCCATGGATCATCTGCCTTTGCTACTGGGACGTATTGTTGAGATGTGTCTGCCATCTTAGCCTTTACTTCCTCGACCTTAGCCTTTACTTCATTGTGCGATTGCACCTTCTGCATGTCCTCGCGTGTTGGCTTCTTGTCTGTGTCAAGCACAAGGCTTAAAGCTCTGCCTACCGCACTCGTTACTGTGTCCTCGACATAGAACTTGCGCATTGACTGAGGGTAAGTAGCTGCTATTCCGAAGGCATAGTCCACACCTGCTGGCTGTGTGTCCTCATGCTCACGATATACCTCTGCCATTGCTAAGACTTCGCCCTTTACATTATCAAGGCTTACCACCTTTGTGGTAATCCTGCCGCTTTTGTGCAATTTTTGGAAACGCGCAACACGATCGGCAACGGTTTCATACGAATTTAGGTCAAACATATAAATCATTCTCCTCTGTATGTAGTTGCCCTGCTATTGAACAGTACGCGACAAGGTCGATGTAAGTGTCTGACTTTGCAGTCTCCATGCTTCTTGCGATTTTGACCAATGCCATACACATCGCCACCTGATAATCCGTAACTGGCATTTCGAGGTATGCGCTCCAGAGTGAGGCTGTGCGCTGCATATTGTCGCTAGGGTGACCGTAATCAAGTCCTCGGTCTTGGATAGTAGCTCTCGCTTCGTTGAGGTAGTCACGGGCGTTCATCGACCAACCTGCTGGAGCTTCTCGTAATGCTTGCGAACTGCCTTGCGTCCTTCGACATAGCCTGTGCGCTTGCCATCTGTGTAGAAGATGACTGCGACCAGTGCATGTGTTGCCAACAGGATCAACTGTAAAACTGTCATTTTGAGCCCTTCTGTACGCCGTATCTCGGGTACGACAGAAGTATTACATCAGGTGAAGCTGACAGAAGCCAAACTTGTATAACGAAACGGTAACGATTTCGTCCACAGTCTCGTCACCGAAGTCAGGTCTAGCGAACCCTTCCATAGACCTTGCCCTGAACTATGAACGTGCCGTTCTTTTCTATGTGAATAATGTCCACCTGGACGTTGCTTCCCTTGACATACATGATGGCAAAGGCTTGCTGCCAATTAGCCGTTCCCTTGGTATATGAGGCTTGTCTGAAGTCCATGAGATTACCTACCTCAACTCCATGCAGAACACGCCCTAAACGCCCTCCAGAGGCTTCTGTGAAGGCGCTACGCCCTGCTCTGTGAGTATGTCCTGAGATGACGTTCTTGCCATGCCTACGGGCTGCTTCAAGGGCTGAGAGACCGCCTAGTTGCTTGATAGGCGTATGGTCGCCATGGACAGCAATCCAGTTAGGAGCAATAGCCATTGGGTTCTTGTGAAAGGTTATGCCCAGTTCGTCAAATTTCATGAACTTCTCAAAGCGCAGCTCTGGAAGGCTTAAGAAACTAGGTATCTTCTTCATGATTATGTTGTAAAGACGGTCTGTGTGGTTAGATCGTATGCAGTCTGTAACGCCTAGTTCCCATAGAAGCTGCACACACTGGTCTCGGTCATCGCCAAGGGTTTGCTCATAGGCTTGAGGCGTACCTTCAGACCACTTGCTTATAGTCTGGAAATCAATCTCGTCACCTATGGTAACTGTTTGGTCTGGCTTAAAGGTCTTGAGGAATCGTGCTATGTTCTGAGTTACATGTACGTCCTCGAAGGGAACTTGCAAGTCGCTCAGGATTACGATTTTCTTCATCAGTCCTCGTCATCGTCCTCGTAGGGATTACCCGATATTTTCTCGATGGGCTTGACTGGCAGAATCCAGTCAGGATAGGACTCACGATCTAGTAGAAGCCAGAAAGCCATATCAGTAGAGAAGCCAGCTTTGCGCAGACTGGTGTAATAAACGTGCAGAGCAATGCAATACTGGTCTAGAGCTGAGTAAGCATCTAGGTCAATGACCTTCTTTGTTCTTGCCATGAGATAAGTGTTACTTACCTAACATCTCGATTATTGTATCGACACGCACTTCAAGACGATTGACCTGATCTTTAATGCTAGAGCCGCCGTTAGGCTTAAGCTCTGTCAGATAATGCTTAATCATGAATTGCGTGTATGAAGCCACACCACCAAGAACAGTGACAACACCCACAGCCCAAGCAGCATAATCTACTGCTGTCATTTTTTAGGAGTGGCGTACCCGAATACACCTGCGACAAGTGAACCAAGGATTGCTCGGTAATCCAGAGCAAAGTTAGAGGTAGTACCCCATACTGCTAGGAACGCTCCTACTGACATTACATAAGGGTTTTTCATATTCATGCTGCTCCGCCTATCATTGGGATATTAAAGAAACTATTGTCTGTATCGCCCGCTTGAGTAAAGCTGATATGGCAATGATGATTGTGCTTATTAGCCCCATCGTAAGGACGCCAAGCCCAAGCCTTCTTAGACGATGCGATTCTTCCATCGAAGATGACATAAGAGATTCTCTTATCGCCAGCTCGAGCACAGAGTCGTATCTGATCTGCAAGGTTAGGCATGAGGTCTGGCTTGGCTTTACCAGATAAATCCCTGTCAACGTCAATCGCTCGTACGATACCTGCTGCATCAGGATTGTGGTCAGAAACACTTGCTTGATGACGTGTGTCGCCAATCCAGCCGTCTGAGGTGCGATCTCTATCTGGGTAACTATCATCGACTTGGAGTCTAAGCTGTTGTCCTGCTTTGCATAAGATTGGCTTCACAGCTAGCACACTCCCATCGTTTTAATTTATTCAAAATTAAAGTGTCATGTTCGCATGGAGCAGGAGCAATGAAAGCATCATTTATTGAATCGTATGTGTAGCCAATTCCTGCAAAGTTATATCTAAAACCATTGGTTTCTGCATTATATGAAGTTTTTAACCAAGTTCCACCAAGATTATCAACAAGCCATGAATAACCTTCGTCGCCCGCTGGGTCGTTATTGTCACCAACAAGAACACGAATAACTACATTATTTGAATCCAATTCAGCCCAGTGACTCATGCGGCGTACCTCACAATAATAATACCTGAACCGCCAGAACCGCCGCCAAAATCGCGTGGCAAATTAGCGCCGCCACCACCGCCGCCGCCAGTATTGGCTGTGCCAGATGGAGCATTTTCAGTAGCAGAACTTGTTGCTCCTGCGCCACCGCCACCATAACCACCTGCGCCAGCTGCGCCATTAGAATAATCATTTTGTTTTCCACCGCCACCACCGCCGGCGTAATAATAAGTTCCACTTATATTTTGACCAGTTGATGTTGCTGATCCCCATGTTGAATAAGAAGATGAACCAACTCCGCCTGAACCGGAAATTGGATTTCCTGAAGTTGCTCCGTTACCACCAACGGCTCCTGCGCCGCCGCCACCGCCAGGTGCGCGATAACCTGAACCTGAACCAGAACCACCGTTATTTCCTTGACCTGAAGTTCCAGCACCGCCGGCGTAACCAGAAACTCCGCCGCCGCCAGCTCCGCCGCCAGATCCACCAGCTCCGCCTGTTCCTGTATCTCCTGCAGAGCCATATCCGCCGCCTTTAACAAGTGTTAATGCGCCAAATTGTGAATCATTACCAACTGTTCCATTGTTATTGTTTCCACCTGCGCCACCAGCTCCGCCAGATCCAACTGTGACCGTATAACTTCCATTAAGACTTTGAGAAGCAAATCCTAATAAACCACCTGCGCCACCGCCAGCGCCACGGTCTGCGGCGCCGCCACCGCCGCCAGCAACAACAAGAATATCTCCCGTAATTGTTCCACCTGTTACAGACAGGGTTCCATTAGATGTAAAAACTCTGTAATTGTAACCACCAGATGTATAAAGAGTTCCACCCGTTACTGTTGCAGGTGGGATTGGAGAACCAAAGACTCCTGCTGTTATGCAGCCAATCATTATCCGATAGCTCCTACAACATACCAAGTATCTGTAGCAGTCTTGATGCAGACTGCTGTCTTGTATTGAGCCAAAGTGGGAGAAGCTGCAGTCGCACCTGCTGAAAGGACTGTAGTAGTGCCTGAGGTAACTGCTGAAATTGTTACTGTTCCTGCGCCTTTGTTAAGGACTGTGATTGCCGTGCCTACTGGAAACGCTACAGAAGCGTTGGTTGGAATCTTGAAGGCTACTGCTGTCGCCTTGTTCATAGGAATTAGGGCTTGATACTGATCCGCTAAAACTGCTGTGTAGTCTGCTGTTGCGTCTGAATTAACCCCGAACGCAGTTAGGGCATTGACCGTGGTGCTAGTTAGCACGTCTCCTGTTGCTGTCGGAAAGCCTGAAATTCCCATTTATATCTCCTAATAACCCAATGTAGATGTGCCGATTATACCGTAATACGAACTTGACACAATGAACGAATCCGCGATGGGCTCAAGTGTCGTGATTGTGCAGGTCATCTTGTTTGGCGTGATTGACCAATTAACGCCTTGGAATTGCAGATTCTTAACGATGGTTGAGCCATCGGGCTGAATGTTAGTGATAAGCAGATTGCTGAAATAATCCAGACCAATCATTGTGTCGGTTGGTACGTTTGGATCTAGCAAGTCGCATTGAAGCTCGTCGATTCTGATTGTGGTTTCTTGCCTTGTGGCGACATATTCCTTGGCTATGTTTGAAACGATGGTATCTGTCTCAGCTACAAGGTCTGCCTGTGTGACTGAATGAGGAAAGTATTTGTCAATGGAGGTCTGGTTTGTAGCCACCTGAGTAGTACCACCAACACGGGTAAGATTCGCTTGGTTAATAATGAGTTTATCGTCAAAACTAAACTTAAGGTTTTTGTACGGTATGCCGCCAGTTTGGTTAAAGGCTGTGGGTGTAGCGGCAAGTGAAGCCATGACCTGTGCTCTGGACTTAAATATGGCTGTGCCTGATCCGTCCATATAGAACGCGCCCGTCTCTGAGAATTCTGCATTCTTAATAGCTGCAAGGCTTGTCCGAGAAGTTGCAGGATCAGCAATACAAGTGTTTGCTCCTGCCGCAATGGTACGCATAGAAGAAGGAAAAGATACTTGGTCGAGAATTTTGCCAATTCTTGTGCCAGTTGTTTGTGAAGCTCCTGAATCTGCAACGGTAGTGATATTGGCAAGGTTAAACAACCTAAAAGCATCACTGCATACAATGTCCACATAAGCTGTTTCTTGCCCAGTAGGATAAAAATATTTGTAGTCTGTTACATAACCGCTAAAGAGGTATTTTTGTGTAGTGCTAGTGGTTGCAGAGACACGCAACTTGCGTAGCGGTACAAGTTTTCCATAATACGGTGAGGCTGTGTTCTGGGGCGAAAAGTAAGATAAAGGATCATAAACACGCACAGTACAAGTACCTGCTTCATACTGGTCACGTTGGATACTGCGTCCGCGAACGATGCTTATTTGATATACGTTAGGAGTTAAATCAACCGTAGGTTCTGGAGAAGTAGAGTCTCCTAAAGTGTTAGTTCCTAAAATTCCATACTTAGCATCGCCAATAACAAAGCCGTTATAGCCAAAAGTTGCGCCGTTGGAAAAGTCAAAGCTGACTGCTATCTGTGCTGGTAGTGCCATTAGCTGAACATTCCAGCAATGCGACCAATCTGAGACGGAGAACCTGAAAGGCTATTAGATCTTAGACCAGTCTGGATTGCATCTACGAGTTCTTGTTCTGTGACTACAGAGCCAGATACATAGACCTTAACGTCCATGCCAGTAGCGGACGCGGTTGAAACAAAACCAGCAGTTGATTGCATTCCTGCTAATCCATTAAGAATATCTTTAGGAGATTGGTTTGCTGTAGAGCCTGAGTAGTCGCCATAGCCTGCAATAACGCCAATAGCAGCCAAAGCTGGATCCATACCACCTGCGTAAGTGCTTGCTTTAGAAAGGTCTGGAATATTCAAAGCGTTTAATTTCATTTGAAAATCTACAACCCATTGGTCTAAGAAAGAAAAAGGATTTTTGATTTTTGTGTCACCGATGCTTAAAAAGTATTGGTAGAGCTTGCCTGTAGAATCCTGAGCCATGAGTATTTGCTTTGTAAGCTGTGTAGCAAGCACATCATTGTCGTTGAGCAATGCCAGTTGAGCCTGTGCTCGAAGGGTATCGTCTTCTGACAATTTACCTTTCAATGCAGCAATAAGGTTAATCTGTTCTTTATCAAAAACAGTGCCAGCTTTTTTGAGAGCTGCTTGCTTCTTGAGTTCTGCCGTGTTCTTCTCAGTCGCCTTAGCCATGTCTCTGGCTCGCTTGGCTGCTGCCAATTCTGCTTTCTTTTCAGCAGCAATTTGGTCAGGGGTCTTAATCCCTTCCCACGCCTTCATATTAGTGCGGCGTAGTTTCTTATTGGAAGCATCAACCTGTGCCGCTTGAATATCGCGTGCTAGTTGATCTCTGTTAATAACAAGACCCAAAATGCCCATACCGTTTGCAGCCTTAGCAATGGCTTGAACTTCCAAGACACCTTCTGTGAACTGGTCAATCCAACCTGCTGTCTTTTCAGCCAAGGTGTCAATCTGACCAATCAAGTCGGTTATTGTCGCTGAGCCACTAAGACTCATAAGGGAGTCAATTAAAGCCCCACCAATGGTCTCAGAGGCTTCTCCTGCCGCTACGCCAAGGGCTTGCATCTTTCCAGCGTAGGTATTTAAGTATGCGGCGTTAGCACCTGCGTATTGTTCATTTAGTTTCTTCTGAAGATCAGTGAACTTGATTGTCTTCAGTTCCGTTGCTGATAAACCTAAGTTGTACTTTGTAAGGGCTTTAGTTTTGCCAATATAGGCATTTGCCAAATCCTGAGAAACTTGAGTAAGTTCGATGCCACTTCCAGCAGATACGTCAATCGCTTGTGCCAATATCTCTTGGCTCTTTGTAACCGATCCCGTTGTGGTCAATAGAGCTTGGAACGCTGGACGGAGTTCTCCGTCTGTGACCCCAGAAGCCTTAGAAAGTTTGTCTATGTAAGAACTGATGGCAGGGTTAGATAGTTCTAAGCCAAGGTTCTTAACAGCAATGCTTAAACGGTTGGCTTCTTTCTGGTCTTGAATGAAAGCCTTAGAAGCTGCTACGCCAAAATTGAGAACTTTCTTAACGCTAAAAGCAACACCAAAAGTAATAGCCAAGCTCTTAATGCGCTTGTTAAGTTTTGCAGCAGCAGATTCAGTTACCTTAAATCCACGGGTATCGGCTTTTGAAGCAAGTAAAATTTCTTCTCTGAATGTCATTATGCAGCCGCCTTCAATGCGCCCTTAGACTGTACAGCTTCAAACTTGTTGATCGCTGTGTCGATTGCCTTTAATGCAGCGCCTTCTGCCTTGCCTTGGCTATTAGCCCAAGCTCGATAAATCAAACGTCCTCGACCTTTTAGGCTTGAGGTAAGAGGTGGAAGGTTCTTAATGAACTGAGCGCCAGCGCCTCGGTTTGTGGACTTGCTGACCTTGTTGCTCTTGCTGCCAGTTTTAGCACCAACCCAAGGCTGACCTTGATCTCCGTTACGACCAGCGCTTTCGTAGATTGCTCCAACTCGGCTTCTATTCTGGATACTAGCCATGGAGGTAAATCCATTTTCGTTGATTGCGCTAGGTGTAGTTTTGTAAGTAATGCCTTTAATAATTGTGGCAGCATTGTAAGTAGGAAACTTGCCTTCACTAAAGGAGCGCCCAGCCCAGCCGCTCATAGGAGAATCCTGTGGCACGAATCCTCTTGCTTGTTTAACAACTGGACGCAAGGCAGCAGCAAGTTCTTTTTTCAATTCTTTTTCAAGGTCTGGAGTGAAGCGACGCAATGCTCGGCGAAAGTCAGCGTTACCGCGTATTTCTATTTTTACTGCCATTACGTCTTTCCTTCCCTAAGTCTGTCAATACTTCTATGTGAGCCTTAAATGCCATGGGCGGTAAATCTATAATGGACTGGAAGGGAACTCCGTACTCATAACTCAAGCGAGTTGCTAGGTATGTTACGGAGTTCCGATCCATTATTCCAAAGGGTCAGATTCTAGAACCTCAACAGACTTAAGAGTTTCTAAAAACTTTTCCCCAAAAGGTACAACTGTTTCTCCAGAGCGTTTGATACATTCCCAAACAAGGTAATACACGTCGCTCTGTTTCTGGTCTTCCATAAGTGCTTTATGAAATCCCTTGTTGCGGCTTAATTCAAAGGCATACTCAATTACAGGAGTTATTTCAAACTCTTGTACCTGACCATCAGCCCTTGTTACTTTTAATTTTGCCATTTGTAGCCCCTTTAATTAGATGTTAGAAAGTACCAGTTTCAGTCTTTGTGATTGCACCTGATACGTTAAATGTAACAGACTGTGTGCTGAGATCGCCTACAGCGCCGTTAATTGGAGTAATGTTGTTAATCAGGCAAAGACCACTAAAAAATGGGTTTGCTGCTGATCCTACTGCTGTCTTATCGTTAGCAACCTTGAAGTAAGCGTTTGTCCCCAGAAGTGTGTTAAGTGTCTGAAGCACTGCTGATGCAGCGTTGTCGTTGATAAATTCGATAGTCAGATTTGAAGTTTCTAATCCAGCAATCTGGCGCACTCCTGTGTCGCCCATTGCAGTCACGTCAATTTCTGAAAATGCGCGGTTCAAAGTAAATCCAGTGCAATATGCACTCAAGTCGATGTTTGCTGGGTCTGCTGAGCCGAGCTTAACGCCGACCTTGTTGTTGATGAATTGTGCCATTTTATTCTTCTTCCTTCTTTGTCGGTGTAGCTGGCTTTGTTACTTCTGGCTTAACTTGACCAATACGTTCAAGCCAAGCCGCGTTTGATGAATCGGTCATGTCTAGCTCCATTCTGTGAGTATTGAGATATTTAAGGTGGCGGTTAAAAAGTCACCTGCTGCTGTCTCAAGAGAGCCAACACCTGTAACCGAGCCCACATTAAAACTAAGGGTTGATGCTGCTAGTTTGTTGAAGACTGCAACCATCATGTCCTCGATACCAGAAAGATTACCTTGGTTATCGAGCAAAGGTACATACATGCGAATTTCCAGATGAGCCATTGGGCTAATCGTTGCGTACTGGTTATTGTTAGGAGTTAGGTAATCTCCAGTAGCAGGAGCTACGACAACGCTATTGGCAATAATTGTTGAGGTTGGGAACGAAAAAACAGAATACTTTGTATCGTCCTGAAGTGCCGTTGCAATCGTTGTACGGAGAGTTGTTATTGCTGCCATTAGCCCACCATTGAGTTAGGGCTTAGATATGGAGCAAGCAATCCACGAACGCGAGCAAGAAGTGTATTGCCCATACGATAAGGGCTTGGCGTGTAACCATCGATTGAAACGCCACCAGATGAAGGAGCTTGACGGCTCTGCCAGATGTCGATTGAGATCATAAGACTTGCTTCTCTAATTGCTGGGATTGTTGTGTAAGTATTTTGAGTCACGCCTGAAACGACACCGTAAGGTACGACTGGGTGATATTCAGTAGCAGTTGGGGTACCAGTAACGGCATAGGTAATGCTGTAATCGCCCACGCCAGTAATTGTCTTAGTGCCGTTGAAAGGTGAGCCATTTTTAGTAATTGTTACTGACTGACCAACGTAGTAAGTCCCTACAACTGATTCCTCAAAGTAAAGAGTTCCCTCTGTTGTAGTGTTGCTATGACCTACGTTGTAGTTCTCGTTTTTCCATAGAAAAGGCAACAAGACGTCATCAGCGGCATCGCAAACTTCTTGAAGTGTTGAGTCTGAATAAAGACTTCCAACGCCAAGAGCTGCTTTGAGTTCTGCAACTGTGGTGATGCTCATTGTTTTCCTTTCTAAAGACTTAGAGGGACTGCAAGGGCTCTGGCAGCCCCTCTAAGCGACTTAGGGTATTGCTTATGTGAGGTTGAAGCGACGAACGCCCTTACCTGACTTGCCGACGTAGATTGCGAGGTATCCGTAGAGTGCAATCTGAATCTGACCTGTACCAAGCAAGTTCACGCGAAGGTTAGTTGTTGGTGATTCCCATGTATAAACAGAACCTGGAGCTACGAGGAACGCTGAGTCATCGATAACGCCTGATGCTGTGATGTTGTGATCAACAATAAGGTTTGCACCAAGCACATTGCCAACTGTTGAACCTTGTGAAACTGCACCAGCCGCGTTTTGTGGCTGTGCTGCTGCGTAGAGAGGACGCTTGTTGTCATCTGCGTAGCCCATGATTGCTGCCCACTGGTCAGTTGAAGCAACTAGCTGGCTAGCGTAATCGCCGCCTGTTCCCTTGTATGCTGCTGCTGATTCAGTTGCGATGAATGACTGGAGTCCTGCTGCTGTTGCTGCTACTCCTGTTGCTACTGTTCCTGAAGTTGCAAATGCTGAAAGAAGTGCTGCATCTGTAGCCTTCTCGTATGCCTTGCGGAGTTCTGCCATTAGGAGTTCCATGAATGCAGGTGATGAGCGGTCGATAAGTTCAAATGACACTTCGTTGAGACCTGAGTACTTCTGTACTGAGATTGTGTCGTATGCAGATGTCATACCTGTCTCAGATGTTGCTGCACCTTCGTTAACTGCTGCAACTGTTGGTGCTGTGTTAGCAGAAGATGCGTTTGTGTAAAGACGTGGGATTGTAAATGACATTCCGTCAATTCCTGCAAGTGATCCGCGAGTTACTGCATCAAATGATGGGCGACCTGAGAATGTATCTGTTAGGAATGTGTTGAGGTGTGACGGCAAAGTCAAACCTGTGTTTGTAGAACTAGAATCATCGGCTGCTAAAACGGTGCGACGAGCTGAGTCGTCTCCCATTGCTGCCTTGATGCTTGCATCTAGGTACTGTGCTGATGTGATTGGAGCAATACGCTCTTTGACTTGAAGATTGGCTACAACTGTTGGGCGAGCCGCTTCTACTGCTGCCGCTTCAACTGCTGGAGCTTCTGCCTGAGTGGTTTCTTCCACAATGGGCTCGCTTTCTGGTTGGGTTTGTTCAGCAGGGATTGTTTCCTCTGCTGCAATCTCAAGCACCTGAGCAGACTTAAATGCTGGCTCTGTTACTAGAGAAACTTCTTTGAGACGTGCTGATGAGACAACGATGTGTCCATCGCGTGAGGGCTTTGATGCGATTACTTCAGCGCCTACAGAAAGTCCAGATACTAAACCTTCTTGCGCTTGAATAAGTGCATCATTGCCGCCTGTTGATCGTGAGAGCTTAAATGTTGCATAGATGCCATCTGCGCGAGTCTCTGCTGAGATCATGCGACCAACTGGCTTCTTGATGTCATGCTGTGATAGCAATTTAATCTTGGTTGGGTCTGCAATCTTAATAGACGAAGCCTCAAATACGACGCCGCCCATGTTGGTATTCCCAATCTCGCCTGTTCCCATTGGCACGATTTTGCCTGAGATTTCGCGGCGTTCTTCGTTGCACTCGATTGACGATGCTTCGATTATTAGTTGATCCACTAGCTGATACCTTCACTTCCGTTAGGAGTTAAATCTGTCATTGCCATTGCCTGTTCAGTTGTAATGAGTCCGAGAGTCAGTAATTTCTCAAGTACCTGAATCTCAACCAATGGGTCTTGCTTTAAGAATGTGTCGCCTACGCAAAATTTGACCTCATGTCCAGAAGTGGAAATGTCGGGCATTGAGAGTCTGCTCTGAATCGCCTGAACGTAAGGCTCGATGGATAGAGCGTAAAATTGTTTGCGCTCGTCTTGGACGTTTGCGTAAGTCATTGTTGTGTTTTGATCTGATGACAAGTAATAAGCTGGCACGTTCATTGTTCTGGCGATTTGAGTGCTGTAGGACTGGATTGAATCCGTGTATTGCATGTCCTTGGGCGAGAAGGCAACTGGAGAATAATCCAAAGTAGAAGTGAGATACGCCGTTGAATTATTTTGGCGCGCTCGTTTCCAAGCAGAGATAAGTCCTTGGACTTCAGCAGGGGGAAGGTCAGCGCCTGTATTTTTTAGGAAACCAGCAGGTTGTGGATTTGCAGAATTTTGAGCTGATGCTTTTTCAATGTCAATCGCTGCCTGAATAGTGCGACTTCCGCGATCTAATACGCCTTCATCAAATCCCTGAATAGTAACTATGTCATTCATGTCGATTGGCTTCATATCAACGTAATACTGAGTAACCATGATGCCTTCAAGGTCTGTTGTAAATGTGACGCGAGAATTAGCAACCCATTCAAATGAAGCAGGTCTGCCGTCTTCAGAATACCGTTCGCTTATTAAAAGATAACAGACCCCATAAAACAGGAGGCTATCAACGCACCAAGTCAAGGTGACAAATGATGGCTGGTTCTTTGAAAGTTGTTTGATCCATCGAGGGGGAGCAATTACTTCACCTGTTGAAGTCTTGTAATACTCCAGAGGGATAGAAGCTACAGTTCCACATATTAGATTGCGAGCTCTTGCAACGCTAGGTACTGACATAGCATCGTGGCGTGAAACTCTTGCAAAGATTGCGTTGTACAGGCTAGGCATGTTTTCGCCCATGACCTGCGGTGCGTATTGCGCTTCAACGATTTGTGGCTTACGCGAAAAGAGACCCATAGAGGGCAATTATACACCACATGTAGGTCATTCCGAGTAGATTGCCGCTACCTGTTGTGGTTTGTACAAAACGTGTACAACCATAGCAGTAGAGATTGCACCAGATACATCTCCTGCCGATTTGCGTTTTACAATTCTCCAAGAACTGTCGTTTGTCTTTGCAGCGCAGTTGTTCATTTGTTGTATCCAGTTCTCCTGCCCTGCGTGAACAAGGCGATGCGAGTTGAGAGCGTCATTAAGATCTGTACACGCTTGATAAAAGGCAGCCCCAGATATATCGAGGCATATTTGCCCAGCATTAGAGAGTCGGTCTGCAATCGACTGGCTGGTATATTTGTCGAAGCAAATTTGTCTCGGACGATAGTTATCAGCCCAGCCTTTTATGTCAGCCGCTATCTTGAGATCATCTACAGATACTTGCGATTCCCACGTTTGTAGGATTCCAACGCCGATGCGACCATCTGGGAGTATCTGCCCAGCAACCAAACTTGCATTACGGCGAGATGGAGACACATCGAATGCAAAGACCGTATAACCGCCCACAGGTATCGTGAGTGTTGCGTCGCTCGTATCCTCAAGGACTCCATGAGCCCACGGAGAGCTAAGAGAGTCAATCCATTGACATAGCAACTCAGTTCGAGTATTTTCAATCGGGCTAGTAGCAACTGCTTCTTCAAGGGCTTCCTCCGTAATCGTATAACCAAGTGCAGGGTTTGCTTGAACCCATGCTGATCGGTCTGTAATCTTGCAATACTGTGGTGCGCTGTATTCGTAATAGCCAAAAGACTTAGGTGGGTTATCGAGAGCTCTTTCTCTCATTCCGTTCAATACTGTGGAGAAAGCGTCTCCTGCATTTGAAGTAAGAAGCGTCTGAGAATTTGGGCGCGCTCTAGTCGTTGGAATAGCAGCTCGGTATCCTTCTTCGTTGATTTCGCGGAGCTCGTCGATGTAGAGAAAGTCCGCAGTTCTTCCGCGAGAGCCGTCTCTAGTTGCAGCAACAACATCGAGCCTTGTTCCGTCCAACATCTCAATGCTTTCTGTTCCATTAGCGTAGCGGATCTGTTTAACGAATCCCTTGAGATGGTCATTTGACTCCAATGCTTGAGCGACTTGTCGGAAAGTGTCCAGAGCCATTGCACGGTTCGAGGACATTATGAGTATGTTCTTGCTATCCCACTTTAAGAGGTGGGCAAGTATAAGCATTCGAGCTAGATGAGTTTTGCCATTTTGTCTCGACAGAATCGCAAGGCAGGTACGTCTCTGCCACGCTCCATTTTTGTCCACAGTAAGCATGTCCTTCAACACGTATTCCTGCCATGGTAAAAGTGGCATAGAGATTATCTCACACAGGTCTTTTACATCTTGGAGTTTATTTTCGCCCTTCAAAGGTACTGATTGAAGCCTTGGTTTAGTTGCCCCTCGTAACCTTTTGACACCTTTGGTTGCCATCGGGTTAATTCTGGATTGGTCTGGCTGTAAATGGACTGTCTTCGTGGAGCTTGGACTGCATCGGAGAGAGGAAGTCACT
>Ga0209296_1001814_pt1 | contig 15782 bp, 9 predicted proteins | sample S_130206_EF_Meta_FD_187319 | JGI IMG/M metagenome (GOLD analysis project Ga0209296, IMG submission 187319) | Freshwater microbial communities from Lake Simoncouche, Canada to study carbon cycling - S_130206_EF_MetaG (SPAdes) (version 2) | ecosystem: Environmental > Aquatic > Freshwater > Lake ...
GTCGCGTTCGCATGCATGCTGGCGCTGCTTCGGATTCGCTGATTGCAGAACTGCCAACGGCATCAAGCAATTGGTACATCGTGGGTCCGTTTCCGATCAGTGACGCCAATGCTGGGTACCAGACGGTATTTGGTCCAGAGAAGGCTGTGCCGCTCGACCTGAATGCAACCTTTGGTGTCGAGGGGAATGGCACGTTTAAGTGGCGGTACGCGCCCGGGGTCAAGGAAGCCGAGCCAGTTGGTCTTGCTCAAGGCATTGACGCGGAGTTTGTTGCGCGCGAGCTGTGGTCCGCAGCGCCTGGGTTCATTGAACTGTCTCTTGGATCCGATGACGGACTACAGGTCTACGCCAACGGCGTGCGCATTCACGAGAACAAGATCGATCGAGCAATTGGGTCTGAGCGAGATCATGTGGTGGTTCCGCTCGTGGTTGGTTCCAATCTCTTGGTGTGCAAGGTGGTGAACACCGGTTCAGACGGTGGCTTCTATCACCGCGAAATGCCGCGCGCCTCCGACATTGGGCGCGGCGCGGTGGCACTTGCAATGCCGGCAGATTCCGTGCGCCCCGCAGTCATTGACGCCGCCATTCAGTCATGGCGCGCGGCGCAGTCGCCCACCTATCAGGCCCGCGCCGAGGCATTCGCTGCTGCAGAGCGGGAGCGAACCGCCTTTGCGCAAACATTGCCGCGCACCATGGTGATGCAGGAGCGCGCTACGCCAGTGGATACGTTTGTCATGAAGCGCGGCTTGTATGACCAGCCCGATGAGACGCGCAAGGTTTCTCGGCGAATTCCTGCTGCTCTCGGGACACTTCCTGCCGACGCGCCGAATGATCGACGCGGCCTGGCGGAGTGGCTGGTGAGCGCACAAAATCCACTGACCGCGCGCGTGGTTGTCAATCGATTCTGGGAACAGTTCTTTGGGCGCGGTCTGGTGAAGTCCAGTGAAGACTTTGGATTGCAAGGCGAGTGGCCTTCGCACATGGAATTGCTGGACTGGCTCGCCATCGACTTCCGCGACCACGGCTGGGACGTGCGGCGATTGGTCAAGCAGATTGTTTGCAGTCAGGCGTATCGGCAGTCATCGCGCGTGCGCCCGGAAGTCGCCGCGCATGATCCGGAAGACCGGATGCTGTCGTGGTTCCCTCGGCAGCGTCTGTCGGCGGAGCAGATTCGCGATCAGGCTTTGTATGTGGGCGGATTGCTACGCGAGCGGCTCGGCGGGCCAAGCGTCAAGCCATATCAGCCGGACGGTTTGTGGCAGGAGACGAGCATGCCCACCAGCAACACCAAGGCGTACGACCAGGGTACGGGTGACGATCTTTGGCGCCGCAGTCTGTACACCTACTGGAAGCGCGCTTCACCGCCGCCATCGATGCTGGCGTTTGATGCACCAACACGCGAATTCTGCGCAGTTCGGCGGTTCGTGACAAACACGCCGCTGCAGGCGCTGGTTCTCTGGAACGATCCACAATTGGTGGAGGCTGCGCGCGCTTCGGCCGAACGCACCTTGCGCGAGCCGGGTGATGACCGGGCGCGGATTGCTCGGCTTTGGATGCGCGTCACCGGACGCGTAGTGAGTGATCGCGAACTCACGGACATCAGCGAAGCGCTCACCGCCGAGCGTGCGCGCTGGGGCTCGGAGGCGGGCCAAACGGATGCGCGCACGTTGCTGGCGGTTGGTGATTCCCCAGTTCCTACGGATATTCCGCCTGCAGAGCTCGCTTCGTGGACAATGATCTGCAATGCGCTTCTTTCCAGTGACCCAGTAATTGTGAAGGATTGATCGATTCATGACTTCAAAGCGCCCCATGACCCCGCACGCAGACGCACTTGAGGAATACCTCCTCAACCTCACGCGGCGTCGGTTCTTTGGAACAGTCGCTTCAACGATCGGGGCAGGGCTTGGCGGGGCGGCGCTGGCAAGTTTGCTGGGACGCAGTGCCGCGGCTGGTGCCAATCAACTGGTTGGTGCGGACGGCGCTGCGCTTCCGAATGCGGCGCCGACCAGCGCGGCCTTCACGCCCGGACCTCACTTTGCGCCCAAGGCGAAGCGCGTCATCTACATGCACATGGAGGGCGCGCCAAGTCAGCTTGACCTCTATGACCACAAGCCGAATCTGCTCGCGCGCTTCAATGAGGATTTGCCAGATTCCATTCGCAACGGCCAGCGCATCACCACCATGACCAGCGGTCAGAGCCGATTCCCGGTGGCGCCAAGCAAGTTCCGCTTCGACCGCTATTCGAATCGTCAAGACGGAATCATGCTTTCGGAACTTATTCCGAACACCGGACGAGTGGCCGGTGATTTGTGCTTTGTGCACTCGATGCACACCGATGCCATCAATCATGAGCCTGGCATCACCTTCTTCCAGACGGGCTCAGAGCAGCCCGGCCGCGCGTCGTTTGGCAGTTGGGCCAGTTACGGCCTTGGAAGTATGAATTCCAACTTCCCGTCCTTTGTGGTGATGATCACGCAGGGCGCGGGCAACATGCAAGCGTTGAGCGCACGTTTCTGGGGCAGCGGTTTCCTTCCGAGCGAACATCAAGGCTGCCGACTGCGCGCGGGGCGCGATGCGGTGCTGCACCTTCGTGATCCGGACGGCGTGAGCCGCACCGACAGGCGTCGCATGTTGGACTTGGTGACGCGCCTCAATACTGAGGAGTTTGAAGAGTCACTTGATACCGAGACACGCACTCGCATTGCGCAACATGAGATGGCGTACCGCATGCAGATGTCGGTGCCGGAACTCACGGACTTCAGTGACGAGAGCGAAGCAACGCTTGAGATGTATGGACCGGATGTGCGTAGGCCCGGAAGCTTTGCAGCGAACTGCCTGATGGCGCGACGGCTTGCTGAACGTGATGTTCGTTTTATCCAGCTGTACATGCGCGGATGGGATCAGCACAACAACCTTCCTGGCGAACTGCGGCAGCAGTGCAACGCGGTTGACCGTGCGCAGGCCGCGTTGGTCACCGACCTGAAACAGCGTGGCATGCTTGATGACACGTTGGTCTTGTGGGCTGGTGAATTCGGCCGCACGGTGTACAGCCAAGGGCAGCTCACCAAGGAGAATTACGGGCGGGATCACCATCCACGTGCGTTCACCATTTGGATGGCTGGCGGCGGCGTGCAGCCGGGCATCACCTACGGCAAGACGGATGATTACTCATACAACATCGTTGAGAACCCAGTCGATGTACATGATTTACATGCCACCATGCTGCACCTCTTGGGCTTTGATCACAAGCGCTTGACGTACCGATCGCAGGGCCGCGATTACCGCCTGACGGATGTCAAAGGAAACGTAGTCAACGCGCTGCTTGCGTAAACGCAGCACGCCCACCGGTCATGCGTCTGGGGAAACCTTCCCGAACCACATCAGGTGCTGCAGCGGAAGTCGCGCATCGGTGCGGATCCACACGAGCCCAGCGGCCTCAAGCTCTCGGCGCGCTTGCGCTTCAGTCATCTTGTGAAGCGGCTTGATCGGCACTTCCGGATCTTCACCGCGGTACTCCACCAACGCAACCCGGCCGCCAGGTTTAAGAGCACGCGCAATGGAAGTCATCATTTCTAGTGGCTGATCAAACTCGTGATACGCATCAACGAGTAGCACCAGATCAACGCTTGCGACCGGCAGCATTGCATCACCGGTGTCTCCCAAAATGCCCTTGATGTTGGTGAGTTTCTCGGTGCGCGCGCGTGCTTCAAGAAATGCCAACATCTCCGGCTGAATGTCAGTGCCGTACACCGTTCCCGGCGCAACTCGCTTGGCCATGGGCACGGTGAAATAGCCGCTTCCTGCGCCAATATCGGCAACCGTCATGCCCGGCTTCAGATCCAGCGCGTCCATCAGAAGATCCGTCCGTTCTTCCGATTCGCGTGTTCCGCGTTCGAGCCAATAGATGCCTTGATGGCTCATGAACGCAGCGATTTCTCGTCCGTAGTAGGTACGACCAATGCCGTCGGCGCTGGCCTCGCGCTGTTCGTAACCCGATGGCGCAGGAGAAGGCGTGTGATCGCATCCCAGCGGCAGGGCAACGAGGATTGCTGTACAGATCGCGCGCAAGAGGACGATTCGCATAGCGATAGGGTAGAGCCGAGCGATGGCGGAAGGCGTACCATCTTCAGCGCATGTCATCTGTATTTTCAGATTTCGTCAGCCTTGATGACTTTGAACGCCATGCGTTTGAGGTGCTCCGTGTATTGCCGCGCGACTATTTCCGCAGCGGCGCGTGGGCCGAAACCACCCTGCATGAGAATCGTGCCGCGTGGGAGCGCCTGCGGATTTGGTACCGCGTGATGCGCGACGTATCAGCACGTTCCACAAGTGCCACCATTTTGGGCGGTGAGGCATCCATGCCACTGTGCATCGCGCCGACCGCGCTGCACCGGATGGCGCACCCGGATGGTGAGTTGGCCACTGCCCGCGCCGCCGCGCGCGCTGATGTGCCGATGATTCTTTCGAGCCTCTCGACCACCACCATTGAAGATGTGCGCGCCGCCGCGACGGAAATTGACCCCGCCGCGCGCACGTGGATGCAGATGTACATCGGCCGCGATCGAGGCGCCGTGCGCGAGTTGGCGCAACGCGCTCACGCAGCGGGGTGCGATGCGCTGGTGCTGACCGTGGACACCCCGGTGTGGGGCATCCGCGAGCGCGACATTCGTAATCACTTCCGTGTGCCGGACGGTCTGAGCATCGTTCATCTGGAACGACCGGGTGGACCAACCGGACATACCGGAAGCGGCATTCACGAGGCGCTCGCGTGGACGATTGATGCAAGCCTCACTTGGAAGGACTTTGAGTGGTTGCGAGATTCAACGCCACTGCCCGTGGTCCTCAAGGGAATTTGTCGCGCCGAAGATGCTGCGCGCGGCGTTGAACTTGGTGCGAAGGCAATCTTGGTTTCTAATCACGGCGGTCGTCAACTTGATGGAGCGCCCGCCACGGTTGAAGCGCTGCCGCACTGTGTTGATGCGGTCGCGGGACGCGTGCCGGTGTTGGTTGATGGCGGTATCCGTCGCGGTACGGACATTCTTCGCGCGCTGGCGCTCGGTGCGCAGGCGGTATGCGTTGGGCGCCCGATTCTTTGGGGGCTTGCGTCGGGTGGCGAAGAAGGTGTGTCCCGCGTGCTTGCCATTCTGGCGCACGAATTGGACGTCACATTGGCGCTCGCCGGGTGCACGGGCGTGAATGATGTGACGGATGATTTACTGCGACCGTGACGATGCGTAGCCGGGACGGACACAGCGGACGTGGCGCTAACTGCGCGCCATCACCGCCCGTGACCGCCACCGCCACCGCCGACGCCTCGTCCACCCATGCCGCCGCGATTCATACCGCCGTAGCCGTTCATGCCGCCGTACCCATTCATGCCGCCCCAACCGCTGAGCTGTCCGTAGCCGCGGTATCCGTTCGACCATCCTCCATATCCGTAGCCGTACGGATTGACCGGACGCGAGACGGTGCGGTCATACCAACCGGTGTCTTGGTTGAAGCCGGGTAGACCGCGGTCGTAGTCGTTGCCCCAACGTTGTGCGTAGGTGCCGCCTTGGTCACTGATGCCCCAACCGCCGCCGTTGAAATTGCCGCCACGCTGGTAGGGGCCGGCTTGCGATGCGCCGTTTCCTTGTTGGGCGCCGTTGCCGTTGTCGCCGCCGTTACCGCGCGTGGCGTAGTTGGTTTCGCCGCGTGCGAACGCACCGCGCGGGCTGCCATCAAAGTTGTGATTTGGGTCGGGGCGGAATCCGTCCGAGTTAGTGTTGCGAGCTTGTGAGGATGCCATCGGGGAATCGTCGCGCTCCTGGAAGTTGCCGCTTCCGTTGCGTTGACCAGCACGAGCGGCGCCATCGCGCCACGATCCATCCGGGGTTCGTGCAGCTGATTGATTCTTGCGTGCACCGGTGGCCCCGGTTGCGGCGGTCGCTTGGCTGTCATTCGTACGGTTTCCATCACTAGCAGACTTCTGCCACGCACCGTCGGCGCGCGTGTACATCTGATCGCCGCGACGCTGCGTCACCTGGCCGTTGCGATTGGTCATCACATTGTCGTTACCGTTTGCCGCGTGATGCCACGCTGCGTCATCGCGTCCGGCGTTGTCTTCAGCACGGTTCGCGCCGGCGGTGGTCTTTCGGTACGGGCCAATCTGTCCGTAGCGACTGATGTCGCCTGCAGCGCCCGCGCGGTTGTAACTGCGAGCGGCGTTATCCCAGCCGCGTCGATAGGCGCCGCCCCAATGGTTGTTCCACCAGCCGCTGCCATCGCGCCAGCCCCATGGGTGATAGCCCCAGCGCCACGCATCGCCAAAGCCCATACCCAGCGCAAAGCCAACGCCGAATCCGCGGCCGCCGCCCCACCAACCATCACCGCTCCAATAGGCGCCGGGGTAGAGGCCGTAGTCGCCCCAACCGGGGTATCCGTAGAAACCCCAACCGCCGAAGTCATCTCCGTAACTTGGCCAGTATCCGTACGTGTTTGGATAGCCGCCGTAATTGTCCCAGGTGTCATCGTCGGTGATGTCGGAGTTGTTGCCCAACACCAAGTCCTGCGCGCCGATCGAACCGGGATAGGTGTAGCCGGTGCCGTACGCCACCGTGCCGTCATTCTCATAGCTATTCATGTAGCCAGCGGTAAAACCGAAGGTCACGCTGTCAGCGTCAGAGTTGTAGACCTGCACGTAGGTCGCCGCATAGATCGGGCAACTTGGAGGAATGCTGTAGATCTCTTCGGGAACAGCGTCGCAGAGCGTCCATGATCCGTTCGGTGCGCTTGCAACAAACCACGCGGCGGTATCGCACAGGTAATACATCTCCTTGCAATAGATGAGCGGCGAGCTGGCGTTCGCTGCGTACTGCATGGTGGTACCGGCGATGGGCTTGAAGCGCGCGGGGCCGCCGATGGTGGAGAGCTTTGGCTTGGCCAATGCGCGGTCGAGCGTTGCCACATGGGGGATGGTCTGTTGATAGACGGCCTCAGTGGATTGCGGCGTGTTGGGCACGGAGGCAAGCACATTGCCCCATGTTCCATGCGGATCGATCTGTGCGAATCCTGCTGGAATAGTTGTGGGTTTTGCGTAGGTCCACGGGCCGTTCATGAGGTCGGTGGAGGTGAACCAGCGCCCAGATGCCAAGAGCCACCACGCGTTGTCTGCGCTGGTAGTGAAGAGATCGCAATTGGCGTTCGCAACGGCGAACAGTCCGTCGGCTACTTGGGTGAGATCTGGTTGACCATTGATACTCACCAGGCACATGGGTGACGTACTGACGATCACTTCTGGCGTCTTGCCAGCGGGCGGCGGCGTGGTTGGCACAGCGGCAGGGTGACGCTCTGGAAGTGCGGCAGCGATGGTCTTCAGTGCTGATGCAGAAGGCGTCTTGCCCTCAATGTAGGGACCCGTGTAGCGCGAGGAATGCAACCAAGTATCGGTGCCGATCCGCGTGAACCACGTGCGCGTTGCTTTGTCGAACACCAGCAGCGATGCAGTGTTTTGTGCAAGGCCGATGCCGCTGTCGCCGAGTTCGCGCAACGCGGGTTTGCCGTCAAGCAGAAGCAGCACTGCGGCGTGACCAATGACACGAATCTTTGGCGGCGCATTGCTGAGTGATGCGCGCGTGGAGGTTTGGTCCTTGGCCACTTGCATGTTCTGCATGACGGTGGCGCGGTTCACCGTGAAGGTCACGCCAAAGAGCATCTTCTGCAACTCGGCGGCAGCAGCGGATGCATCTGAATTGTTGGAGAGTTGCGAGTGCTGCACCAGCATGTTGGAGACTTCGATCAGGCCTGCGGCGAGATCGTTATCAAGATCAGCGGTGAAGAATAGTGCGCCGTAAATGGCGGGAGTTCCAGTGATTTCCACGCTGAATGCGGCGCGTGCGGTGGCGCGCGTCCCGGAGATTGATTCAAACTGCGGCGTGTAGAGCGTGTAGGTGGTTGCGTCCACGATGGCGGTCTGCGGCCAGAGTGTTTCGCCGTTGTCATGATTGGGGGCGGGAGCGGCGGATGCGGTGGGGGAGGCAGGTGCGGCCGGCGCAGTTGGCGTGGCTGGCGCCGCACTGGCCGGAATCGATTCCGTCGGTGTGGTGGTATCCGTCGGCGCCGCTTCAGGGATGATGGCGGGTGGAGCCGCGGGTGCAGGAGTTGGTGTTTGTGTTGACTCGGGCGCGGGTGTTGGCTCGGCTGTCGGTGCAGGCGCAGGTGTTGGCTCGGGCGCAGGTGTTGGCGCAGTTGCGCGCGATGGCTCGGGCGTTGGTACAGGCGTCGGCGTAGGTGTTGGTGTTGGGGGAGGCGTCTGCGCGGGTGTTGGTGCAGGCGCAGGTGTCGGTGCAGTTGTCGGCGCAGGCGCGGGTACAGGTGGCGTTGCAGTCTTGTCCACCACCTTGTCGGCTGCTTTGGCGGCGGTCTTCGGACCAGCGGTTGCGGCTGGTTGTGTTGCAGGGGCGGGGCGCGCGGATTGCAGCCGTGGCGCCGCGATCGCCGTGCAAGTCATGAGGAGCGCAGCAACGGTGACGAGTCGAGTGGTGTGATGCATGAGGGTGACCTGTGCAGCTCAGGCTAATTCGTGCGCGTGCGGCGCGGGGAAGGATTCTTTTTGCCCTTGTGAATAGGTGTTGTTGGACATGGTGTTGCGCCGATAGTATCCTAACAAATACCGTACAACAAATCCCATGGGCTATTCACTTCCATCCGAAGGTATCGAGCAACGCCGCGCCGTACGTGCGGCGTTGGCTGAGCGCATTGGTGCATTGGAAGGGCGTGCACACGCGGTGGTCGATCGTCCCATTCATATCGCTACCGGGTGGACAGCGATCGATGCGGCGCTTGGGGGCGGCATTGCGCCTGCGGGGCTGCATGAGTGGTGGGGCGCGCTGCCCGAGGTGCGCGCGGTGCTTGTGCAGCTGGCATGGAACGCGCTCTTGCATGACGATCGGCATCGCGCGGGTGCGCATCGACATGTGGTGTGGGTGGGTCGCGAGACGTGGCCCTCAGCCGATGCGCTGGTGCGCGGAATGCGCGCGCCCATCGCGGGCATGTTTGGTCAGCCTGCCCCACGCACCTGGCCCGATGCGCGGCTGCATGATCGATCGCTCTTTGTTGATGTGCCTGCGCACGACCCCGGCGCGCGGCTCTGGGCGATCGAACAGGCGGTGCGCTGCCCGGGTGTGTGCGCAGTGATTGCCGATGGTCGTGGATTTGATCTTGCTGCAACGCGCCGACTGCAACTTGCGGCGTCCGATACATGTCTTCTCTCCATGCGTGGAGCAGAACATCGCCGCGGTGCGCGCCGCGGTGTGCTGACCGCATGCGCCACGCGTTGGATGGTGGAGCGCGCGGAGCGAACGGCACGCACTATCACCGAACGCGCGCCGTGGTTACGAGCGCTGGACAAACAAAGTGTGGCGGAAGCTCGCTTTGAAGCGCAATTCATCGCGGATACGGCCTGTGCATCACGTGAAGAACCGCGCAATCGAGGGGAGCAGCGAGCCATCGATTCCCTGGTGGCACGTATTCCGCCCGAGCCCACATGGCACGTGACGCTTGAGCGTGCCAAGGGGGCATCCATGCATATTTCCAGTGAATGCAGCGCACAGGCGACGCACTCTTGGCAGTGGCAGGGGGCGGTCGATCCCCCCGTGCGCGAGGCAGCAGCTGCGCGAAGACGCGCCATGCGCGGCGAGCGATTGATTGCGGATCACGCCTTACGGAGTGCTCAGGAGTTGCGCGCCTTGGAACATACGGAGAGCGCCGAGCCAAGCGCTGGTGCCATCGCTCGCTCGCGTTCGCATGACCGAGTCACCAGCCGCGGCGCACGTTGGGCGCGTGGCAATGACGGCCGAGGCGCTGCGTGATCCCAAGGTGAGATTCATCGATGCCGCCCACTGTTATTCCATGGTTCATCGCGATTGTGCTTCCCGAGTGGAAGCGATCACCCGCCATGCTCCATCGTATGGCGCTCTGGTGCATGCGTTTCACGCCGCGTGTTCATGTTGAAGATGTCGAACGCTCTGTAGAGCGGGCGCAAAAGTCATCGCGGCTGCCGCGCGCGATGGGAACCGCGTCGTCATCGCTGCCGCCGCATGGGCTTCCGCCATCGCTGTCGTCATCGCTGCCGTCATCGCTGCCGCCCCTCATCTTGCTTGATGTCAGCGGATGCCTCCGTGTGAATGGTGGCGCCCGTCGCGTTGTGGCGCGCGTGGAACGCGGGCTGACGCGCCGTGGAATTGTTCACGCGATTGGCAGCGCGCCCTCGAGCGGTCAGGCAGTTGTGCAGGCCATGGGCGTTGCACTGGGGTGCCGGCCCGTACTTGATGAACTGCCGTTTGAATGCTTGCGGCTCTCTGATTCCATCTGCGCCGCGCTACGGGAGGTGAATCTCACTCGCATTGGTGAAGCGCGCGCCATCGCGCGTTCGGCGCTTGCGGATCGCTATGGACCAGAACTCGGCGAACGGCTGGACATGGCTGCGGGCGTGCGCGCGTGGCCATTTCGCGCTGTTGCGCCGCCAGATCCGGTGGTGGGCGAATTTGTCTTTGCATCGCCGTGCGCACAACAGGAAGCAGTGGACCTGGCATGCATGCAAGCAGTTGAATTCCTCTGTGCCGCGTTGGCATCTGCAGGCAATGCAAGTAGAAACGAAGATGGTTCCGTGCGCGCGCCACGTATCGGTTGTGCGCACAGTCGTGGCGTACGGACGCTTGAGGTACGCATTGAACGCGCGCGCTTGGCTCCGGTCATTGGCACCATCCACTTTGGCGCACCCACCCGTGACGCGCGACACCTGTGGTCCATTCTGCGTCCGCGCATACAGCGCATGCATCTGGGCGACCATGAACGCGGCGAAGGTGTTGAGCGAATCCTGCTGATGGCCGCACGTATGGGTCGCTGCCAGAGCGGAACACCATTTCTTGGTGGCGCGGTCGGCATGGCAGCCGCAGGAACACACAAACCGAACATTGCGCACGGGGGCAGTGGGGGCGATCGCAATACCGACACTCATTCAAAAAACGATCATCATGCAGCCACAGAGCGCGCTATCGGTGAATTCGTGGATCAATTGCGCGCGCGCCTTGGTAACGATGTCGTGCAGCGTGCACATGCGTAGAATGCTTCCCATGAATCCCACCTGCACACTGACATCTGCGCGCACGCTGGCATGCTGCCGCGTTCTTTCGTTCACCCTTGCGAGCGCATTTCTGGCAGGTTGCAGTGTGAATCCATTCATCATGAATTACCGCGGCGACCGAATGACGCCCGTTCTTGAAGCTCAAGTAGTGCAGGATGCGCCAGCTGAAGGAACCGCCACTGAGATCGGTTCGAGCACCTTCCTGGCGTCCGTTCCGCAGGCGGGCGATGCCGAAGCGATCGAAGCAGCCCGCGAGGTGGGGGCTGGAATGGTGAAGTGGAGTTGCGTGAATGCCGGCAAGATTGAGTCGACGGAATTGGATCCCGTCTACCAGCGTCGTGCCGAAGGTCGTGGCAACTTTGGTACGTATGCCCCCATCCCTGGCCAACGCGAGTCATGGCAATACACGGCACGATTCTGGCGCGCGAACTCAGCGCCCGCGGCGGCGCCAACGACGCCTGCACCGGCACCAGTTGGAACAGCGCCCGCCGGTTCAGCACCAACGCCACGCGGGTAATCCGCTGCCAGAACTCAGCCGGCACCCATTACGGTGCGGCTGGTGTCGTCACCTTGATTGAAGCCACTGGACCCTTGATGCCGTCCTTCTCGGCATTGCGTGAAACCACCCATTGCGTGGGAAGACGCAGCGCATCCGGACCTGCATAGGCCACAGCATCCATAGTCAGCGATGCAACACTGGCATCACCAAAGCGTCCGGGATGACTGATCTGCACCAGTCGTCCAGTCTCTTTGTCGATCGCCAAGTATGTCGCGTTTCCTTCAAACCACGTCACGATGTAATCGCAACGCGCGTCGCCGAGCGTTCCTTCGCCGGTCTTGAGTGCCAAGAGTCCCGCCTCGGGTCGATAGCGCGCACGCATAATCGCATACGGTTGGCGATTCATGAGTCGCTCAAAGGCCGTGCGTCGCGAATCGACCAGCGGCGTGGTGCGGCCATTGCTTGAAGTGATCACCGCAGTGTCTGGCGTCACCAGCGTTTCGTATTGATAGTTGTCCTTTGCCGTTCCGCCCACCTTCTGCCATGCATCCATGCGGCGCATGGTGTGCGGCCCAGCAAACTCCAGCGTTTCGGTGATGTCCCATGAATCAGCACCCTGCAGGACGCGCCGAGTAGATACCTGCGTGAATACCTTCGCAGCCTTCACAGCGTCCTTTCCGCCAGCCCAGGCAATCCATCGGTCGAGCGCTGCGAGTCCAGCGGCTTGCTGCTCGGGCGTACCCGCTGGCAATTCATCAGCGGGCTCCATATAGCGCCGCGGTTGAGCACGAAACAACTTCATGCATTCGTCGGATGCAAAGAAGTACAGCATCCCTTCCTGCAGCGCATATCGGCGCGCGTCGCCGAGCCCTCCGAGCGGCCCCATTCGCCCGCAAGCGCCGCCTTGTTGCGCCGCAAAGCGCGCTGGTTCGCGATTGAATTGATCGCGCGTGCCAGTGTTAGCAAAGATGTATGTGTTCCCCTCATACGTCACAAAGATTGATCGTTCGCCAGCAACCGTCTTGCCCAATTGCAGAAGCACCGGATCCACCGGCATGGTCCGTTCGGGCGTCGCGTTGGCAGCAGTGGATACAGCTTCCGGCGTATCGAGCAGCGGCGATTGCGGCATCAGTGTTGCGGGTGCAGCAGCGGGCGCAGTTGCTGGTGGCGCGGCCGGTGCGCTTGGCGTTGCTTGATCAGTCACTGCTGCCGGCACGCTGGCACTTGCGCTCCCATGCACGAACGCGTTGCAGAGCAGGGCGGAAGCGAGAAGAGTGGTGTGTGCCATGTGCATGAGAATGATCCGCAAGATGCCAGCCGACAGGTGCAAGTGTCAGCGTATTCGCGGTGGCGCATTTGGATTTCACCCCATATGTAGGTATACTAACAAACACCGTACAAATAATCAAGGCGTCGATTCTGTGCTTGAAAATCAACCATTCTGTGAACTGGCGGCTCTCAGCAACTTCACCTTCCTGGAAGGTGCAAGCCATCCTGAAGAGGTCATCGCCCGCGCGGCGCAGCTTCGGCTTGGCGCAGTGGCGATCGCTGATCGTCACACCATGGCCGGGGTCGTGCGCGCGCATGTTGCCGCAAAGCAGCATGGCATGCAGTTGGTAGTTGGAACGCGCTGCAACTTTCTGCTTGGCGCTGATGATGAACCAACGCACCTGGAAGTGGTGTTGCTTGCTGATTCAGCAGACGGCTACGCGCGCCTGTGCCGATTGCTCACCCTTGGAAAGCGCCGGGCCGGCTGGACGCTTGACATGGACGAGAACGTCGCAGCCGTTGCGGCTGGTATTGAATCACGCACCGCCGCGCGTAATTCATCGGCGTGCCATCTGTGGCTTCATGATCTGGTCGATGCCAGCGTGCAGTCACTTGGAAGCGGCGAGCCGGGCGATGGATCCGGTCATGGATCTGGACGCAAGCCCGGGACAGATCGACCGCTTGCTCCGTTTGCCATTCCTGGCGTGCAAGCCATCGTGATGCCGCCCGATGAATACGGCGCCATGCAGCCGCGGTTTCTTGAGTCACTTCGCTGGCTTCGTACCGTCTTTGATGATGATCGACTTTCACTTGGGTTTGTGCGTCGATCCGGTCCGGATGCCGCGCTTCGGTTGCTGCAGTTGGAGTGGCTTTCCTCTGAAGTATGCGTGCCGCTGGTGGCCAGCAACGATCCATACTGCCATGTCCGCGATAGGCAAGAAATACAGGACATTGTGACCGCTATCCGCGCCGGGCACACGGTGCAAGAACTACGTTCATTTGAACGAACGCGCGCAGTGGACCGTGCTCATGGGTGCGCGCACCACGGCGCACGACTCTTCCCCGACGACGCGCGACACTTGGTTGACGCCGCTGGCATGCGCGCGGTACTTACTGATGTCCCACGCGAAGTATGCGATGCAGCCATCGCACGCAGCGCCGCAGTGGCGCACCGGTGCGCCGGATTCTCCATGTCAATGCTTCGCTATCGATACCCGCGCGAAGTTGCGCCACCCGGCGTTGAGCCAATGATGCACCTGCGGCGACTGGTCACAGAGGGAGCGGCGTTGCACTGGCCGATTCTCCCGGAAAAAGTGCACGCGCAACTTGAACATGAGTTATCCATCATTGCTGAACTTGGCTACGCGTGCTATTTCCTCACGGTCTATGCCATTGTCAGCTTTGCACGTTCTCAAAGCATTCTCTGTCAAGGACGCGGTGCTGCAGCAAACAGCGCCGTCTGTTTCTGCCTTGGAATTACCGCTGTTGACCCCACTCGCAGCGACATGCTCTTTGAACGGTTCATTAGCCGCGAACGAGATGAACCGCCTGATATTGATGTTGACTTTGAACACGAGCGACGCGAAGAGGTCATTCAGTTCATCTATCGAACCTGGGGAAGATCCCGCGCTGCTTTGTGCGCGGAAGTGATTTGCTTTCGCGACCGTAGTTCATTGCGTGAGGCAGCGAAAGCCCTCGGCGTTCCACCAGAATCACCGGAAGCGGTGCGGATTGCTGCGGCAATTGAAGGGTTCCCACGTCATCTTTCGCAACATGTTGGCGGATTCATCATCACCGATGGTTCGCTGTGCGAACTTGTGCCAGTGCGCAACGCGCGCATGGATGCACGCACCATCGTTGAGTGGGATAAAGATGACATTGATGCCATGGGCATGCTGAAGATGGACGTACTTGCCTTGGGGATGCTCACCGCTATTCGCAAAGCAATTGACCTTGGAAACAATTGCCCGGTACCTGGCTGGCCGTGCGACAGTTCCGGCACTGGAGCGCTGACGTACTGCACTGTTCCTGCCGAAGACCCAGCAACGTATGAGATGGCGTGTCGCGCCGACACGGTGGGGGTCTTCCAGATCGAAAGCCGCGCGCAGATGAGTATGTTGCCGCGCCTGAAACCGCGCTGTTTCTATGACCTGGTGATTGAAGTGGCCATTGTGCGCCCGGGGCCAATTCAGGGGAATATGGTGCACCCATACCTGCGTCGGCGCGACGGCACTGATGCAACGCACTATCCCAACGAATCCATTCGCGCCGTGCTTGGAAAGACCCTTGGCGTGCCACTCTTTCAGGAGCAGGCGATGTTGCTTGCAGTGGTAGCAGCCGGCTTTACGCCCGGCGAGGCGGACAAACTGCGCCGCGCCATCGCTGCATGGAAGCGTTCCGGAAATCAGATTGCTGCATTCAAGGATCAATTAGAGTCTGGCATGCGGGCTCGTGGGTATTCCGAAGAGTTTGCTGCGCAGGTATTCGGGCAGATTCAAGGTTTCTCTGGTTACGGATTTCCGGAGAGTCACGCAGCGAGCTTTGCGCTCTTGGTCTATGTGTCTGCATGGCTCAAGTGCCATCATCCGGCAGCATTCACGGCCGCGCTTCTCAACAGTCAGCCGATGGGTTTCTACGCGCCCGCGCAGTTGGTACGCGATGCGCGCGAACACGGGGTTGAGGTTCGCCCGGTTGATGTATTGGCAAGCGAATGGGACTGCACGCTGGAGGACGGCACCGCGCCGGGCGAGGATCTCGCATCCAATCATCAGTCCAGGGTGTATTCCCAGCCCTCGCTTCGCCTTGGCCTGCGCATGGTGTCCGGCTTACGTGCCGAAGACGGCCACGCGGTGGCGTCCGTTGCACGCAGCCGGCGCTCACACGCAACGTTCG
>Ga0209296_1001815_pt1 | contig 15776 bp, 2 predicted proteins | sample S_130206_EF_Meta_FD_187319 | JGI IMG/M metagenome (GOLD analysis project Ga0209296, IMG submission 187319) | Freshwater microbial communities from Lake Simoncouche, Canada to study carbon cycling - S_130206_EF_MetaG (SPAdes) (version 2) | ecosystem: Environmental > Aquatic > Freshwater > Lake ...
ACCATCAAAATACCAATTTGAAGAGAAATTAGCTTGTTCAACATCTGTTCTTCCGCTTAACGCAGCACCTTTATTCCCTACTGAAAAACTAATAAACGGACTCGCCCACGCACTTGGTGTAACTCCTAATCCTAAATTGCCTGTTGAAGATAATGTTAATCTTGAAGCAGAAGCGGTGTAATCATATAATACAAAATTGCTATTTACATTTTGTATTGAGTATATTCTTGCATAAGTGCTATTAGTATTATTTAAAACTAATCCAACATTTACACTTGACTGATTCCCAATAACATTAAGCATATTGCCATCGGTAATAGTTGTTCCACCAATAGCCACATTACCGCTAAAACTTGCACTTGTTCCACTTAATGCTTGATTAAAAGTATGTATTCCACTAGGAACATCATAAGTAATTTCAGGACCTGCTGCGCCATAACCTCCTGAAATACTAGCATAGTTCGTACTTGCTGCTGCAAATTGAATTTTTGCTTTTGTATTTGCTCCTGAACCGCTATTATTTAATTTTAATATTTCAACACTTGTCCCACTTGATGCAGTAGTAAACGTAGCACTTGTTCCACCCAAAGCACCTGTTAAAGTTCCCCCTGCTAATGGTAGGTAAGATGATAGATCGCTTGTTAAAGCTATTGTACCATTGGCATTAGGAAAGGTATAACTTCTATTAGCTGAAGATGAAAAGCTTATAGCACTCTCATACCCACCAGTTCCATCTTTAAGATTAAGTGTCATTGATCCACCACCAAGTGCAGAAAATAAATTTAAATATCCAGACGTAGATACAAAAGAACCATATTTAATTCCTAACCCAACATCTGTTCTTACGTTGTTACTAAAAAATGCGTTTGTGCCATTTAAAGTTCCAGTTAATGTACCACCAGTTAAAGGTAGGTAAGAACCTAAATCACTTGTAAGAGCTAGTGTACCAGAAGCATCAGGAAGTGTATATGTTCTTAATGTATTATCTGTTAAGCCGCTAGGGTTTAATACAAAGTTTTTAAAATTAGGAACAGAAGCAGAAGATGTAAAATAAAATACACCACTTGTTAAAGTGCTAATGCTATTGTAACCTTCAAGGTTAGCTTCTGAACTTGCAAATTGTTTTAGTCTAAGAGCACCACCGCCAGAACCACCTCCGTTAATGTTAACATTACCACCAGCTAAATTATAAACTCCTAGATTAACATTTGCTGTAGCTCCTGTATATGGAACATAACCTGTAAGACTTGGAATATCACTTGTCAAAGCCAATGTACCTGTAGCAGCAGGGAGTGTGTATGTGTATGTACCATTGCTAATAGTTGACCCTAATGTTAACACCCCTGAAACCTTACTTGTTCCAGTCACCTCAAACTTATAACTACCTGATGGTGCTGCTCCCACTCCTATATTAAGAGATGCGTCTGAAAATATGCTAGGAGATAATCTCCCAAGATTCTGTGTAAGGCCCATATTCTATTTATTAATAAGTGAGTTTATTTGTTCTTGTTGTGCTTCTATTTGTGCTTGTTGCTCTTGGATGGCTTTTATTAATATTGGTACTATTTTAGAATAATCTACCATTTGTGCTTTAATAGAATTATCTTCATTAACAGCATCTTTTTCTCCTACTACTGCATAAGGTACTACATCTTGTAATTCATGTGCCAAGACACCTTCATTTCTTTCATTATCTGTTTTCCATTTAAAATCATAAACTTTAATTCTAGATACTTTATCTAACGCATTAAAATTTTTTAAATTTTCTTTTAATCGATAGTCAGATGCTGTATTATAAGATGTTGAAGATGTATTAATTGCCACACTACCAACTATACCGTTTGGATTTACAAATGCAAGAGTAGTAAATCCTGGTGTTGCAACACTTACTTCCATTGTAGCACAAATTCTTGAACCATCTCCGTTATAAACATGAAAATATGGAGTAAGTGTACCTGTAGAAGTAGTGTTTATACGCACTGATCCTGTACTTGTAATAGTCATTCTTGTATCACCAACATTACCACTAATATTAGTAGTACCAACTCCAAAAGACATATCACCATAGGAAAATATTTGCATTGTATTACCACCGCCTGCACCATATCTCATACCTCCATCACCACTTGATGTTGAACTTATTAGTAATTTAGATGCATAAGAGTTTGTATATGGCTCTAATCTATATGTAATATCAGCAGCAGTAGTTCCTTTAGCTTGTATATTAGATGGGTATAAAACTCCACTCGTTACACTACTAGAGAATGTAGCTGCTCCTGTTACTGCTATTTTTCCTTCAAAATAACCTGCCCAAGTTCTTGTACTATTATCACCATTAAGACCACCTTTAGCATAGATACCTGCACCGCCTTCTGCACTTCCATCATAAGTACTACCATTACCACCTATTGCTACAATACCTGCACCTCCACCTCCAGGACCACCTCCCGAACCACCACCTTTAAAATAACCACCTCCGCCACCACCATACCAAACTGAATAAGGTGATATATTACCTGCAGTTGTTCCATAAGGTGCACCATTACCATATTCATCACCATAATAAGAAGATACAGATGCTTTACCACCGCCATAATATGTAGTATCACCTGCATAAGCACCGCCATTATCAGTACCACCTGTTGCACCAATTAAATTTAATCCTACTTTATTTATTGTGGTAGTACCTAAAAGTAATTTACCTGCTGCCGTCAAGGTCATTGCTTGGGTAAAGGTTATAGCGTTACCTGCCGTTCCTGAAGGAGCAGTTCGCCAAATAAAACCTGAACCTGTTTCCATCATAGTAGCTGAACTTGTACTTCCATATCTTAATGTACCATCATAATAAACATTAGTCATTAATCTTGTATCCGAAGCACTTGCATTCCATAACCCATTACCAATTGTTCCAATTTCAATAGCTTTCCCAACACCCCACGCACTCGGTGTAACTCCTAATCCTAAATTGCCTGAAGAATTAAGACGCATTTTTGTTGATGAACTTGTTGCAAATTGAATTGAACCATCAGCATTAAAATCACCCATATATGCAGTAGCAGAACTACCACCAAATTTGACTGAATAATAAACAGGTACTGTTATATCTCCGTTTACATTTATTACATTTGAGCCTTCACTAATAATACTATTCCCTATTGTAGTGGCAGCTGTAAATTTAGCTACATAATTAACTGTTCCACTAATGGTTCCTGCACCGCTTGAACCTGAAGATCCACTTGTTCCTGTTGTTCCACTAGACCCAGATGTGCCACTAGTAGCAGAAGAGCCACTGGTACCACTAGATCCACTAGAAGCTGATGTTCCACTAGAACCACTTGATGCACTTGTACCAGATGAAGCAGACGTACCTGAACTTGCAGACGTACCTGAACTACCAGAGCTTCCTGAAGTTCCAGAGCTTCCAGAACTAGCTGAAGTTCCAGAGCTACCAGATGTACCACTTGATCCACTTGATGCACTTGTTCCAGAAGAGCCACTAGATGCAGACGTACCTGAAGAACCACTTGATCCACTAGTAGCAGAACTTCCAGATATTCCTGATGTACCACTAGATCCTGTAACACCTGTTACATAAGCCACTACATCTACTATGTCACCTGCTTGACAAGCTGTTGCTAAAACAATACTTGTTCCTGTGGTTGCTGTGAACTCACTAGGGGCTAATTTTGAACCATTATAATATACATCCACCTGTCCTACATTATAGGTTACAGTGAATGTTGTTTGACCTGCTGTTGCTGTAAATGTAGTTTCTATCCTTGCATTAGGATCAGGAGTGAGACCACTTGTTCCTGATGTAGCACTTGTACCACTAGATCCATTGGTGCCACTAGTTCCACTTGTACCATTTACTCCACTTGTGCCACTACTTGCTGATGTACCAGCTGATCCACTAGATCCACTTGATCCACTAGATCCTGATGATCCGCTAGAACCACTTGTACCAGAACTACCTGAAGATCCAGAGCTTGCTGATGTACCAGAACTTCCAGAGGAGCCACTAGTTGCAGATGAACCAGAACTTCCTGAGCTTGCTGATGTTCCATTGGTACCACTAGTACCTGAACTTCCAGATGTACCACTCGTACCATCTACACCACTTGTTCCAGAACTTCCACTAGATGCACTTGTACCACTGCTTCCAGATGTTCCACTAGAGCCATCAGTACCAGATGTACCACTAGAAGCACTTGTTCCTGAAGACCCTGTTGATCCACTAGAACCACTAGAACCAGTTGCACCACTAGACCCACTAGATCCACTGGAGCCTGATGTACCACTGGAGCCATCACCACCTGACGCACCATCTAAATTCACTGTCCAACTTGCATACGTACCTGAACCTACAGTTCTTGTTGGAGCTAAGAAGGTTAGAGAGCCTGTTCCTGAATTATATGTTAAAACCTCACACTCTTGAAAGTTAGAAGTATTATAAACTACTATTATTGATTGAGCAGGTGTGTAGGCTAATCCTGTAGCTACAATAAGTGTTCCTGCATTTCCTAATGTGAAAGATGTAACAGAAGTCGTAGCATATATATCACCAGAGTTTCCTGATGTACCAGTTGTTCCACTTGAACCAGAGGTACCTGACGTACCACTAGATCCATTAGATCCATCTGTTCCATTTGTACCACTGGTACCACTAGACGCACTTGTTCCACTAGACCCCTCAGTACCACTGCTTCCACTACTTGCAGACGTACCAGACGTTCCTGATGTTCCACTTGAACCATCTGTCCCACTGGTTCCACTTGAACCACTACTTCCATTAGTACCACTAGAACCATCAGTTCCACTAGATCCTGATGTTCCACTAGATGCTGAAGAGCCTGAAGAACCAGAACTGCCTGATGTACCACTAGATCCAGAAGACCCACTGGAAGCACTTGTTCCAGCACTTCCACTTGTTCCACTAGAGGCTGAAGAGCCACTAGTTCCACTAGTGCCAGAGCTTCCATCTGTTCCACTAGAACCATCTATTCCTCCTGTTCCACTACTTCCATTTGTTCCACTTGTTCCATCTACTCCCCCTGTTCCGCTAGATCCATCTGTACCACTTGTTCCACTAAAACCATTTGTACCACTAGAACCTGATGTGCCTGAGCTTGCAGATGACCCACTTGATCCAGATGTACCTGAGCTTCCATTCATACCACTTGTTCCATTCTGTCCACTAGTTCCGTTCTGTCCACTGGTTCCATTTGTTCCAACGGTTCCATTTCTTCCACTTGAACCTGAAGTACCTGAAGAGGCACTTGTACCACTTGTTCCTGATGAGCCTGAAGAACCTTTAGTTCCACTAGTTCCATTAGAACCACTGGTGCCATTAGAACCACTTGTTCCACTTGATCCTGTCAGTCCACTAGAAGCAGACGTTCCATTTCTTCCACTTGTTCCAGCTGTACCTGATGATCCATTACCTCCAGACGTACCAGCTGTACCACCAGGACCTTGAGGACCTGTTGTTCCAGAAGTACCTGACGTACCATACCCAGCTGATGCAAATGCTGCATCAATTTTCTCTAATGCTATTTGTAAATTATCATTAGTGGTAATATGCGTGTATACAAGATATTGACCTTCATAGAATACACAGGTTGAATCCAGTATTATTGGGCAAGGCAGTACTGTACAGATAAGACTCATGTTTTGAAATTGTGATGTTATAACAACTTTTTGCTATACATATGTGTATGATATACAAGAAGGTGCATAACTATTTATAGCATATGCACCTATGTTGGCAAAAATAGTGAATTTAATTTATTTTCAATTGGTTAGGAAAAGTATTACTATATAATATAGCATTACTTACCTACCAAATCCTGATTGTGATTGTGCTTTGATTCCAAGATCTTTTGATGCTTCTGGGTAGAACATTGGTAAATATGCTCCTATCTGAGCTCCTATAGGGAAACTCTTCATTGCATATTTAAGTACAAAGTTTTTCTTAACAGCTTTCTCATCTCCTTCATACAAGTAGAATAGTTCTTTACCACCATTAACAACTACCTTTCTCATATTCTCTATTAGTCCCACAGCAGGGAATAGACCCTTTGATGTAAGACTTAATATACTTGTTGGATCGTAGAAATAGGTAATCTCATCTTTAAACTTATCTACAGCTCTCATTAAGTATTTATATTTGTTTCTCACTGATGGGTCTTCATCTTCATCAGGCACATTTGCCTTCAGTCCAATAGCAAGAGCCCACATAGCAGCAAAGAACATTACATCTAGCATTTGAGATTTAACGTTATCATTAACTAAGTTTAAGAACATTCCCTCAGTCATCTCAAGATCTTTACCAGTGTCAGCTTTATAGTCTGCTGATTTCTTTTCGTATAGAGTTCTCATTTGAGCAACCCACTTATCACTATTACCTCTTATAGAACTTTGTAAACTATCTAAAGATCCCATAAGGTCATCTGAAACCATTCTATACATCATACGCATTCTACCCCACTCATACGCATCAGAAGCTGAGTTGTATTTTAAGTTACCTAAACGTACATCCACAAGTCTAGGAATCCAGTTTTTAAATACCATCATAGATGCACCATATATAGTTTGGTTGATAGGACGTATATCATCTGCTCCTAATGATCCTAGTGCACGTTTAGTTAAAGACTGTACGTTCCTTCTTAAAGTGACAACAGACTCAGACTTTCTTTCTATACCAGGTATAACTAGTTTATTATCAACTAGTTCTGCTTGTTTCATTACACCTTTATCTTCTATAAGTGCTTTGACATCTTTCTCAAACTTATCACTTCTAGCTTTTCTTTCTTCTTTTGTACCAGCAAACATATCTTTGTATTCATCTGTAGTTCTTAAATACTCTCTAGCATTTACCACTTGTCCATCTTGTACAATAGAGTTATCCAAGAAGCTATAGAAGTTAGTTGTCTGTACATTAAGATCAGAACTTCTCATTAAGATCATCAAGAAGTCTTGAATCTTCTCTTGAGTTAAATTACTAACAGACAACAGCTTAGCTATCTCTTTGTTATAGTTTTCATTAAGAGGAAGGAAGTATTCTAATGCTGCAATGTATTTCTTTTTATCTCCACCAATCATCTTACCTGGAAGTATCCAAGCTTGGTTACGTAAGTAATCTGTCTTAGTAAAATACTTACCAGAGTTAATTATAGATTGAACATTACCACCAAAGTAGTTAGATGCTGCAGATAATAAGTTTAATCCTAATGCTGTTACTTGGAACTGAGTATTAATACTATCAACCACCTTGTTAAAACTAACTTGTCTTCCTTGTAAGTTTTCTGGAAAGATCTTGCGTCCAATCTTTTTATTAATCTTCTCTCCAAAGTTACCAAATTTACCTAATAACTGATCAAAGGTATCACTAGTGATATACTTCTGTCCATAGACTATAGACAACATCATATCTTCCAATAGTTTAGTGTTTTCACTATTGTTTGGTGTATATACTAAATCTCCTCCTGCATCTCTTTGTGTCTTACCAAATACAGATGTAGCAATAGCTTTCTTATTTCTTTCTGTCTTTACAAGTCCTATAACTTGATCTTCAAGCTCACTTAAATACTTATATTTAATGGCCATCTCATTATATAAAGACATGGTTCTAAACAAATCAGTGCTTACATCTTCTTCAATCTCTCTTGTAAAGTATTTAGGAATAGTATTTATAGGTTGACCTGTAATAGGATCAAACTTACCAAATCCTACATCACCTTCATCAATAGAAATACTTCTAAGGAATTGTTCTCCTATAGATATCTTTCCACCAAACACTATCTTTTCTAATATACCTTTTCTAACAAAAGGAAGGAACGTTCTAGCATCTCCTTTACTAATGTATCCAAGTTCAGAATACTCTTTGTTCTTTTGTATAATGTATTCATAAAAAGCTTTAGCTGCTGGAGTCTTTTGTAACTCTTTCCATTGAGGATTTTCCAAATTAGCATTAGGATGTTTATTGATTAAGTTATATTGTAACCAACCAACACCTGCATTAGTAGAGATATCATACTTTCTTTTCATTTGAGAAATCTCATTAGCTTCTGCTTCTAAGTTTTCTACATCTGTACCCACTCTACCAGACATCTTGTTCTCAATTCTTAATTGCTCTTCAGCAATCTTTTCTTCAAGAGCTTTCTTATATGCTTCAACGTCTATATTATCCTTAATCCATTGTATATCTTTTTCACCAATCTTCTGTTTCAATGTACTAAAGAACTTAGGATCATATTGATCAATCAACTCATTACTATCTTTCTTCTTGATTATATCAAAGTAGTTTTTAGGAGTTAGTCCTTTACCTTTAGCCCACTTATCATAGTCTTCTTTTAACTTCTGTAAGTTTCTAGTCTCATCTAATGTATCATATCCAGCATAAGCAAAAGCTTTATTAGCTTTCTTATACAATGCTTGGATAGACCTAAGTTGAAATATAGAAGTAGAGCCAAACCTTTTACCTATACCTTTGATGATCTTCTCAGGAGATAATAAGTTCTTTACATCTACACTACCAGCAACTATATCTTCATTAAATTCATCAGATAAGTCTCTTAGTTGTGATTGCAAGTCCCTAGCATTGTCTACTGTATCTCTTAAGTCTTCTCTAAGTTTCTTCTCTTCTGCAGATAACTCTCCTTGAAACAAGAACTTAAGTTCTGTATCTAAGCCTGTGTATATAGTGATTGTTTCCTCAGCACGATTAATCTCTCTAGCCATCTCAGTTATTTCAGTTTCTGAGAAAGACTTAGCATCTTTTCCTTTAAACTTATCATTGTACTTAGTGATAAGATTGCTCAATTGTCTGTTCAACACTTTAGCTTGAGTCAATAAAGGAGCAAGCTCGCCTCTCATTTGTAACTGTCTGATACTTGTAAATAAGATGTTTAATTGTTCATTCTTATCAAGTCTTTCAGAAGGAGTTACACCTTTCTCAGCAAGTCTCTTGTACTCAGCATTAAGTTTAACTAATAGCTCATCAATCTTTTTATTTCCTGTGGTTTCTTTTTCTAGCCCCAATGGAAGTAAATAATCTTGTTGAATGTTCTCAACATTAACGTCCCCTATCTCAACTCCTAAAAGTTTAGGAAGTTCTTTAGTAGTAAGATTCATATTAGAATACTTAGCTCTGATAGGAATCATTCTAGTTTGGTCAAAGTCTTTTATATTAACACCATAATTGTTCTGAATAATAAGCTTATACTGATCCATTTGATTTCTCCAAGAGTTAGTATAGTACCAAGGTAATTGACCTTTGTTTCTTTGCACATCAACATCTATAAACTTCCAGTCAAGGATGTTTACCTTTCCATCAGGAGTGATTGCTAAGAAGTCTACTGTACCAGCCACACCTCTCTTAGGATCGTATACTATTACCTCAGACATAAACTTAGTTCCTTTAGGGAACGTATTCAATCTTTCTTCTAGGTTATCTCTAAGCAATTCATAGTAATCTCTGTTATTAGGATCTAGTTGAGAAACATATCCTGTATCATCTAATGGTTCATCTCTTAAGTTACCATCCTTATCTACAAACAGACCAAATGCATATTCAATATCAGAATGACCATTAGTACCATTAAGTGCTTTGTCTTCATCTACTAATTGCTTGTACTCAGACTTACCAAGTTCATTTGCTTGCATTAAGCTAAAGTTCCTTTCCTTAATAAGTTCAGTAACTCTTCTAGGTACTTTCTTACCATCTATATAATAACCATCATCTCTTTTCTCTATCTTGTTTTGAATCTCTGTAAGCTTATCATATATTTGTTGTTGAGAAGTTTTCTGTAAGTAAACTTCCCCTTCTTGAGCTCTAAGATCTTCAGCTGTACCAATAGCTTCACCAGACATCACCTTAATAGCAGCCTGATCAAAACCTGATTTAACAAACAAGTTCTTAATAGCATCAATAATCTTCTGCCACCAGCCTTCTACCTTAGCTAAGTTCTCAGCATTTTCTAATGTTCCTTCAGCTCTTTTAATTAGAGTTTCAGATAACACCTTACCAATAGCTTCCTTCTTTAACTTAAGAATGTCAGGCTTGCCTTCTTTGGTTTGATAGTTTTTATCTCCACTGTATGTCTTAAATACTTCATTAAGAATAGCATAGTTATTAATCTCTTTTAATAATTGATTAAATAACTTAGGATCATTTTGTTGTATAATCTCTACAGCAAAGTGCATAGCTTCCTCAGGCAACGCTGTAGCTTCTTTACCTTCTACCACCTGTACAAGTTTCTGCATGATGTTAGCAACACCATTAGCATCTTGCTTAATACCATTAACATTGATAGACTTAAGTGTCTGAATATCAACACCTATTCTATTTAAGAAATCTTTAATAATGGCTATGCTGGCAGGAGATGCAGTAGATGCAGGGATTCCTTCGTTCTGAAAAAACTCACCTCTATCTTCTTCTGTATACCCCCCTCTTTCTTTTTCAGCATCTGGTAATATAGCAGCCTCATCTATTAAAGCATTCTTATAGTCATCAAAGTATTGTTGAGTTAATTCTTCTGATGGGCTAATAAAATAATGATTCTTACTAGTAAAACTAGGAGTGATTACATCCTCTTTAAACTGTTTGTTAACTTCTCTAGCAGCATTAGCAGCTTTAGCAGGATCAGTTATCTCAAGAGTATCTCTTTGTTCAAGAGCTACTTTGAAACCTTCATAGCCTAAAGCTTTTTCTCTAGCTTCATCAATGATGTCATATTTAATATCTAATAAACATTTACTCATTATCTACAGTTATTTTGGTTGTTATCTTTAATTGGAGGCAATCCTTCTGGCTTAATCTCTTTAGCTTCATCTTTCAAAGGTACAGCTTCTGGATTTATACCAGCAAAGTAGTTAATGATTTTTTCATCAGGGATCTCATTTTCTATCTGAATTGTACCATTATTAAATATAGATTTTCTAGTGTCATTATACATTTCTGTAGCATATTGACCATCTCCCCATAGATTGATAGCTTTATAGATTACTTTGTTACCACGCTCCATTACTTTCTTAAAGCCCATTACATCATTTAAAGATGTATCACCTGCAGCTTTTCTTTTACCATAGTCAGCTCTTGTTACAGGTTTACCAGTAATGATATCAATCTTTTGCTTACCATTGTTTACCACTCTAGGAATTAATATGTAATCAGAACCAACATCAGCAAAGTTATCAAATCTATCAAGAACTAATATGTTCTTAACTCCTTCTTGAGACAATCCTTCTATTGTAGGGAATTGTTCAAATTGAACATCTACAATAAACTCATCATTACTATTAAATCCTTCATTATATAGGCTTGGTACAATAGTAGTTATCTTCTTAAATACGTTCTCATCCTTCCAGTTGTTTCTTTCAAATGCACCAGATGTACTGAAGTTAGCTAAGTTTAAATCAGAAGCTGCTGAGTTAATAGCATCTTGCACTTTCTTAGCATAGTCCTCAATAGGAATGATGTTCTTAATAGAAATAGCTGATTGATAGGTTCCTTGAAGAATAGCTAAGTCTACAAGATTGTTATATAAGGCAGTTGTAGCTGGGTTGTCTCTAAGCTCTCTCATCATCTCAGTGTACAAGTTCTCATCATAAGCATCTTTAAGATTGGCTTTTAATTTAACACTCTTTGCACCACCCACTCTAGTAGAAGCAGCTTGGGTCAACTGTTGTAATATCTGCATGTCTGGGTAAGTCTTTCTTGCTTTGGCTAACTCTCCAACAACAGCTGTATCAGGATTAACTAATAACTCTTTAAGTCTTTCAGTTAAGTCAGTTTTGGTTTGGAAGATGTAGTCAATAAATGATGCTTTAACCTTAGCAGCAATTGTATCAAAGTTATCAGCACTTAAATACTCATTAGCTTTGTATGGTTCTAATACCTTACCAGTGATAACTGAGTATTGAAGCTGATCAAGTTTTAATATAGCTCCTAACGCATTCATAGACTTCTCAAGTAAGTTAGCTTTCTCACCTATAAATGATTTATCTAATATGTCTTCTGCAGATGTAAATATATTTGACTCCTCAGCAGTCTCAGTTCTCATTCTCTTCTTACTCATAGCCTCTGCACTTCTAAACTTAGTAGTGTCATAGTTTGTAGCTTGTGTAAGTTTAAACAAGTATTGACCCATCTTGTGATATTTCAAGAACTCAGCTAATATTCTTTGTTGCTCAGCATTATCAATAGTCTTACCAGCATAATAGTTCTCAATATTAGGAGCAAGATTCTTCATCTCAATCTTTGCACCAATTGCTGCTTTTCTATCAGCTGGGAACTTCTTACGAATAGCATCTAAGTTCTTCTTACTATATACAGACTTAGAATCAATACTATCTAGGTAGTCTAAGTATTCTTTAACAATAGGTTGATTTAAGAACAATGCTGTAGTTTTTACAGGAGTTCCTATTCTAGTTAAGAACATTGCTGTACTGATAACATTATTGCTACCTAATATCTTAAGGATATATGGATCTTTAGCCACATCAACAAATGCTGTGATAAATCCAGATAAGTTATCAGATATATATTTACCTGCCTTATCTAATACTCCAGATAAAGATACTCTTCCTTGTTCGTTCTTATTATGAGGAAGAGCTATTTGACCATTGCCTAATATTTTTCTTTCATAATCATCTAATCCAGCAAGTTTAGTAGGATCAAGATATACTTCTCCTTTTTGAGCCAATGAATGGTTTGTAATATTAACAGCACCAATTCCTACCCATCTCTTAGCAATAACAAATGCATGTCTTAATGAAGTCATGAAGTTACCATCAAGAATTCTATTCTTAATCTTACTTTCATCTATTCCTCTAAGTTTGTCTAATACGTTAGAAATATCTTTTAATCCAGCATCAGAAACAGGATTAGTTAATCTATCATAGTTTTCAGGAAGAGTTAGCATCTCTTCAAGACTCTCATAGTATTCATTCTCAAGAGATTGTTTATATAACTTATCTGCTAATGTACCATAGTCATCTTCTGTAACAGCTATAGTTCTTTCATTGATATCAAAAATACTTTCAAGATCTTCTTTTAATATGAACTTCTTAATAGCTGCTTTAGCTTGTTCACCATATCCAAAGAATGGAACTTGCTTTAATTGACCTTTAGCAGTAACATATATATTCTTTAAATACATGTTAAGCTTATCTATATCAAAGTCAGATCCTGCTATCTCTGTAATCTCAGAAGGTAGTACAACTGTCTTACCCATAGATTGTGGTAAGAAACCTTTTATCTTAAACGTTAATGAAGAACTTGCAGCCTGGTTAGGAATACGAAATCCAATACCTCTAAGAATTGATTCATTCTCAGGCTTATTCAAATAAGCTAATAGTTCTTCATCAGACTTAAATCCAGCTTTCTTAAACTGATCTTTAAACCAATAAGGAGCTAATATCTCCATATAAGGATTCTCTCTAGTGTAGGATTTAAGAGTACCATCTGTAAACACCTTCTTACCATTGATTTCTACAACACCTCTTTTCTCTCCAGACTTCTCCCACATAGTTACAGGAACCTGTACTGCAGGGAAACCATTTACCTTTGGAGAACCAATAGCCTTATCTACCATAGAGTAAAGAATATCTCTAATCTGTGCATATGCAGGAGATGATTCAAATGGAACTCTAAACTGTCCATTCTCATCAAGCCTTACTGTATCTTTAATATTATCAGACAATTCTCTTCTTAACATCTCATACTCAAGAGTTTGAGATACAGTAACAGGATCTATTACATTATATCCATCACCAAGATCTTCAATACCTAACTTATCTAATAGTTGAGTGTAACCTTCTAATAATAGATTCTTTAATGCATTAGTATTACGAGTGTATGCTTTACCAGCAGCTTCACTTTTTGGAACACCATTTTCAAATAAATCTAAGCTAGCTATCTTAGTTACTTGAGAACCAAGTGTTTGTCCTTTAGCTCCTGTATCACTATTCTCCACTTGAATACCATAAGTCTTCCAAGCTACAGGTATGATATTGTCAAATGGTGCTGTGTTTACAGACCCATCTTCAGTATATAGATCATATAACTTCTCAGCACCTACTTTTCTACCAGACTCAAATACAGCATAATCAATTTTTTCTTTCCACATCTTAACATACATGTCTCCTAAGTTAGTTCCTTCAATAGCTTTGTAATACAAAGGCATTTGAGAGAACTTATCTAACACAAGATCAAATTGATTTCTACCATACTTATTACCAGATACAATAGGTTTCATTACCTCTGTAACATATTCAGGTTCAGGAGTTTTAAGTAACTCAGTGTCTTGTTTTTGAAGAGCTTTATTTGTATAAGCGTAATCTCCTCTATTAACAAATGCATTTCTTGTGTAAGCCATTTGCCATTGGTGCCAAATTTCAGCAGGACTGTTTAAATCCCATTGACCATTTCTAAGTTTAACATCTCTATACGAATTATCCATCATCCAAGAACCAGCATCTGCCTCATTTATCTTTCCTCTAACTGTTACATCTCTAAGAGTGATAGTGTTTAGATAAGGCTTAAATTGATGATATCCAGGATCAGCAGAAGTAATAGCTATTCCATCAGCTTTATTATATTCTTGATTATGGAATGAGTTAAACTCAGGGCTATCAAATGTTGTTTTTCTAGGAGATAAGAAAGACTTAACACGCTTAGTTTCATCTAGGTTACCATTCTTAATAGCAAACTGATATGGATCACCAAACAACACCTTATGCATTTCTATGTTATTGATAACATAGTTGATTCTAGCAAATGTTAAAATATCATTTACATCATCTTCTGCCAATGCTTCTTTGTTTAATCTTTCAGCTGTAGTAAACTTACCATCTAAAGATTCATATTTGAATGTACCATTAGGATTGTTGACAATCTTATTGTTGTACATTAATATGTTCTTAGTTTCAGTTACATTGTTTTCAATAAATGCTTTTACATCAGCATTGATCTTCTCAATGTTATTGTCAATATATGTATCAATTTCTTCTTGTGTAGAACCATTGATAATCAAGTTGTTAACACCAGACAACGTCTTGCCTGTAAGAATGTCCTTGAAGAAGCGTAACTCTTTAGCTCTAGGCTTTGTATTCAATAAGTAACTTCTATCACTTTGAGCCAAAGCAATATCATCTTTTAAATATCCTTTGAACGCTGTATATGTTTTGTTCCAAGCTAGTCCACCAGCCACTTCAGCAAACGTAATGCTGTTACCAAAGTTAATCATACCTTCTGTAGAGGCATCTGCTGGGTTCAATATATAGTAGTTACCCTCAAGGTTTTGGTTAATCTCTTGTGTAAATCTATTACCAAGAGTTAGCTTTGATGTACTTGTATCTGTATTAGTATCTGTATTCTTTGTACCATCAATATAAGAAACTACTAATGTTTTAATTCTTTTGCCTGCAGCATTAAAGAACAATCCACCTTTCTTAAGGAATTGAGAATGCTTAGAGAATACATCATTAAGCTCAGGTCTAGTTTCCATTAGTTCTTCTAATGTCTCAGCTTCATTAACTTCATTTGCAAATAATGAAGGAGCATTGTTCTCTCCATAAGCTTGTCTCTTCTCACCCTCAACATTAGGGAATGTACTATCTTGAATAGGGTTTTCCACCTTAACATACACTTCAGCCAATGTATCTAATGGACCATTGATACCCAATGTCTCACCAGTTACACTAGCAATCTCTTTTGTCTTTCCAAAATATGTATGAATAGCACCTACAGCTTTAACAAACTCATCTCTTTG
>Ga0209296_1001817_pt1 | contig 15764 bp, 17 predicted proteins | sample S_130206_EF_Meta_FD_187319 | JGI IMG/M metagenome (GOLD analysis project Ga0209296, IMG submission 187319) | Freshwater microbial communities from Lake Simoncouche, Canada to study carbon cycling - S_130206_EF_MetaG (SPAdes) (version 2) | ecosystem: Environmental > Aquatic > Freshwater > Lake ...
TAATAATACTGCTCCGACTGATTGGACATTCGGCGTTGACGGTAACATAACATTACCAAATAATTACTCAAGTATTAACTATGCTAACGGTAGTCCATATGGTGGCGGAAGCGGCGGAGCTACCGGTGCTACCGGATATGACGGTGCTACCGGTGCTACCGGATATGATGGTGCTACAGGTGCAACCGGATATGATGGTGCTACAGGTGCTACTGGATATGACGGAGCAACTGGTGCAACTGGATACGACGGAGCTACCGGTGCTACCGGATATGATGGTGCTACAGGTGCTACCGGATATGACGGAGCAACCGGTGCTACCGGATATGATGGTGCTACAGGTGCTACTGGATATGACGGAGCTACAGGTGCAGCGGCATCAGTTCCTAGTCAAAATATTCTACCCACTATACAAGATATCACTATCAGCGCCACAAGTAGCGGCGGCTCGGGTGGTGGATCAGGCTGGGCAAATGTCACTGTGGCCAATACTATTCCAGTAACAGAATATGGCGTAATCGTCACTGCTGGCACAATAAGTCAAAAGTATGTCACTGGTTCATTGGGAAGCATTCCAGGAACAGTACAATTAAGTATTACAACCGGCTTGAACACAACACCGTTTACTGTGTATGCATATGTAACTAGTAATGCAGGCACATACTATTCAAATTCAGCCACCGGAACCTCGGGTATTTGCTTATTAGCCGGAACTCAAATCGCACTCAGCGATGGCTCATATAAAGCAATAGAAGACATCACCTACACTGACAAGATATTAAGCTGGGACTTTGATCGCGGCTGCTATGCAGAAACCACAGCGTTGTGGATCAAACGTGGTGAAACTGGAAGTCAGTATAACCTACTCACATTCAGTGATGGCACAACTCTACGAACATTTGATCAGCATCGTATCTTTAACAAACAAGCAGGTGCGTTTACATATCCAATGACTGATGCGACTCCTATCGGAACTGTCACCGTCAACGAGCATGGTCAAGAAATCACATTGACCAACAAGCAAGTGATTCAGGATACCATTGAATACTACAATGTCATCACCGACTATCACATGAACTTGTTCTCTGACAGTGTGTTGACCAGTTGCAGATTCAATAACATCTATCCTATAACAGATATGAAATTTGTTAAAGATGGCAGAACACTACGCACAAGAGATAAGTTTGAAAATGTTGAAGATAGATTCTTCTATGGTCTAAGACTAGCAGAACAAACAACAGATATTGAAACTGTTGAATGGTATGTAAACAGACTACTATCAACTGAATTGTTGACACAATCAGAACTGACATTTTGAAAATACTGTTCTTAGATCATTACGGCGTAATGTGCCTTGGTGCTACTGAGATAGTTAGAACTGAACACAGTTTGCCTGCCAATACTGAATTTACAGGAACCAACAAGACCTATTTTAGTGACTTTGACCTAGGCGCGGTCAATATACTAAATCAAATATTAGATCAAACTGGTGCTGAAATTGTTGTCTCTAGCGACTGGAAATTAAAAACCAATATTGAAGGCATGTGTGAGTTTTATCAAAAACAAGGCATCAAAAAAATGCCTGTTGATTATACTGCATGGTTACCCGGAGCAACTACATATCATGAACAACGAGCAACTGAAATAAATGCTTGGTTAGAACAACATCCTGAAACCTCTCAATGGGCAGCAATAGATGATTTATACATGGGAACTTGGTTGACAAATTTTGTTTGGGCAAAAAACGTGCATCTAGGAATAAATGACATCACAGTGCAACAACAACTTTTAGATATTTTTATGCTGGGTAGCCCAGACACTCTTTGCTAATTTTTTGCTTATCTTGATAAATACTGAATACACTTACATTCGGTGAGTTTATGCAGTACCCACTGCGTAGCGGCTAGAACCCGCTAATTTTACAAAGGAAAATCAAATGGGACGTCCTCTAAAAATAGCAAAGGCTCAAGCAGTCTTAACAATCACTGATACAGCCGCAACCGGCAGTATCGTTACAGTATCAGGTGGAAATCTAACTACATCCCCTACAGTAGGTATAACCAAAGGTATGACATTTGTAGTTGCTTCAACAGTTGGTGGATTAACCGCTAATACAATTTACTATGTAAATGCAATATTATCAAATACTACATTTGATGTATCACAAACTCAATTAAGTGTACAACCACAAATAATTCAAACATTAACAGACACCACCGGTCAATCAGTTAGTGTTTCATTTAATGTTGTTGATGCATACTTTAACAACCCACTTGGTGGAGTAGGATTCCCAACGACTAACGCTAACACATATGGTGTAGTTGGTGGTAATACAGCAATTATTGGTAACCAAGTATTAGCACAAGTTGCTATTGGTATCAATGGAACAGGTACATTATATACACCACTAGCAGTTAACACTAGTAATGTAGTAGTTGGTGTAGGTACTGATCTTGCTAATTTAGCTACTGGCGCGGCAGTTCAAGTTGCACAAGCTAACATTAACGGTAGTACCGATTATGTTAACTTAGGTTTTGCAAGTGCAACACACGGTAATGTTACAGTGGCTGTTGCTAATACAACAGTATCGGGTAGCGTTATTGGAACTTCAGGTAATGCACAAACTCTTATAGTAGATATGCCAATACAGTTTAGTGCAAATTTTGGTGGTTTAACTACAAGTACAACATATTTTGTTAAAACTATTGCTAATGCAGCCGCTTTCACAGTTTCTACTAGTCAAGGTGGACCCGTACAAGCTGTAACCGCTAATGTGTCTGTAACAGCCAATGCTCTTATGAATCGTGTTGTGTTAACTGCTAATGCTAACGTTATCGCAAGCAATGCAGCATATGTATATGCAAATGACGAAGCAGGTTTCATTGTTCGTCAAAAGGGTAAAACAAAATACCTAGTCACAGGTGGCACAACAGGTTTAACCGCAGTGTGCTATACTGCTAACGTGGCAAATGCAGCATTGACACCAAACACAATGAATATATTGTCTACTGATGCAGCTTCTGCAACAGCATATATTTCAAGTGTAAATGATTACAACTCTGAAACATTCCCAGCAACAGTTGCTCCTGGTTCATTAACACCTGGTACATTGTATACAATTTATAGTTCTGGTACAACCGACTGGATAGCATGTGGTGCAGCAAGTAATATCACTGGTGTTACATTCACTGCTACAGCAACCGGAACAGGTACAGGACTAGCAGTATTGAATACTGTAAACCCTGATGTTATTGGTACATTCAATACTGCGTTTGCTGCTAATGCCGCTAACGGTCAACCTAACCCAATCGTTGTTATTGCTAGCGCATAATCATGGCAACTGTAACAAGTAAGGTAGCTAAAATGCAACCAGAAACTGAAATTGCAGTACTTCAGATTCAAGTTAAGACCCTTGAAGAAAAAATCGGGGAACTTAAAGTGGATCTGAAATCACTACATGATGCTATTATATCTAACGCAGAAGAAACTAGGCAAATGCTAAAATCTATGCGTGAGCAAGATGTTAAAGAACACGGTGAATTGGCTAGTAAAATTTCAGTATTAGAAAAATGGCGGTGGATGATGATGGGAGCCGGTATAATAATCGGCTCGTTAGGCTTCCCCACGTTGTCAGCAATACTAAAATAAAAAAAGAGACTTAGGTCTCTTTTTTTGTAAGTGCTTTTAATTTAGATTGAACTACATCAAAATTTACAGTGTTAAACAATCCCGGATGCAATGGTTTAGGATATTGATTATCACCTACCCATGCATAACCACAATGTTCTTCATTTAGATTTGGTACGAATTCATTGTCAACTTCACAAAAGAATGTATGATATGTGAAAGAATGATTGATGAATTTTTGAATAGGAACTAATTTTGCATTATAAGGGAAAGACCCTAGTTCCTCTTGGCATTCTCTTGCAACACCTTCAAATAGAGTTTCATCATTTTCTATTTTGCCTCCGGGAATTCCCCAGTTTCCCGGGTTTTTATTATCGGTGCGTAACAGATATAGATAGCGATTTGTTTTATTGCTATAAAAGAAAACTCCTGCCGATGTATTGCTCATACTATGATTTATCACAGTATTAGATGACGATAGAATAATCCCCTGCGGCATAGAAACCGTCGTAACTTTTCATCCAAATGTCATCTACAAAACGATATTGAACATTAGTGGTTAAGTTGGTTACATATTCTAGTGTTGTTGGAGTTGCAGCAGTACTATCAAAACTTACACCCCATTCACCTGTACTTGCATTATATTGAATAATGTCATTAGCAAAAGCGACTACATTGCCCCATGCTACTGTACTATCACCGGCTGCACCGATATTGTCAGTTAACAAATATCTACGACCGTTGATTGGTCCAGGCAATCCTGCGTTAGGACCGGTCATTTGTGGGTTTACCACACCATCAACTGGACTTAATGTATTTTGCGGTAATGTATCAGGGTCAATGTTGTAAATCAACAACCTATCATCATTGGGGTTGGGTACAATAGTGCCTACAATGTCAGTAGTCATATATGGATTTTGCAGCCAAATTTGACTAATGCCCGGTTTAACTGCTCCGTATACATTCAATACGCTAGACCAATATATATCTGTATCAGGATTAGCTGGTAGATTTAGATTAATATTAGATGGATCAAATGCTATAGCCTCAGGTAATATCTGTAAAGTATTTCCTATTAATAATAGCTTGTATCCGTATGGTGTAATCTTTTGTCTTGTCCCCAATAACATGTCATCGTTCTGCATGTCTTGCAGTGCATTACCTGCAAAAATACTTGCTATAATTTTCTCAACAACACCCATCTTCTTGACTTTACTTGCAGTAGTGATCCATATTGGCATATAGAATTTCCAACTCATGACATCAATAGGATTGCCTGTACCAACTGGAATACTACGACTACTGAATGTTAGTCCATCTTGAAACACTGCGCTAAGACTAGTCCAGTCTAAAAAGTTATCAGTACTTTGAATCTCTAATGCAGGATTGAATAATGTTCCTAGTTGTTCAACCAATTGTAATTTTTGATTGTAGTTGGTTGTCCAAAAATCAACAGTGATTCTTAATGTATATGGAACTGGCATTAATCTTTCAACCGTGAATGCCTGACCTTGTACAGTTTCATATTGTTGTGTTTCTTGATTATATGATCGTTGACGAACATTAATCTTGTCTACAAAGGTAGGATCCTGAGTCCATTTTTGATTGTACTCTAAACCGCTTATATAATATGTAATTAAAGGTGCGCTGGGCAAATTACTTGCGCTATTATTAGCAATAATAGTTGCTGCTTGTCTACTGCTATCACCATACATGATTGGTACACGCATAATAATATCATTACCAGCAGGGTCTTTTCCTTTAGTAACTTCCCAGTTACTAAATATCTTACCAAACTGAATTAAAAATCTGCGTATCTGCGAATCGTAAAAAAATTGTGCCATGTTTACTCTTTATGCTTGCGGTGGTATTGGATCTGGTTGTAATGTTAAAGCAGTAGACAATGCTTGACGTTGCGGGATAAATGTACCGTTAGTAAGTTTTGTCTGTGCTGTATCATTAATGAAGCCTGATAACAATGATTGATCTTGTTCGGTGAATCCAGTGTCTGTTCTAACGTTAGATGATACTCTAATCCATACTCTACCGTCCCAACGATATAATAGTTGAGGGAAGTAATCAATTCGTAAGAAATAATCACCCACTTGAGGATTTACTGGGAAACTGATACCAGCACCAGAAACAGAAGCACTATCTAGCCCCAGTATTCCTGTTGGGAATCCATTAGGAGCAGTCCCGTCACCGGTCATATAACCAGCACTATAACCAAAGCTACGAGGACTACTACGTGCTATAAACTGGAATGCAGGATCACAATCTGCTCTCCAATCCATTTGTTGACTAATTGTTCCAGTGAATCCTGGAAGTTCGGGGTTAGCATCGGCAGTAGCATATGTATTATCCGCAGTACCATATGGTCCTGTAATTGGTCCACCACTAGTAGCAGTTAGTATTATTTCACCACTAACTCTACCTGAATTTGTATCTGTTCTATCTGGTGCTAAAGTGAATGTTTCTAAATGAGTTGTATTGAACACATCTAATTTATCATACCCCATGTCAGCAGTCATATCCCAAATACTTTTGATTGCTGCCTTAGGTATTCTGATTACTGGACTAGAATTTTTATATTGAGTACTACGAACCATCATAACTGTACCTGTATACGCAGGATTAGGTACTCCGCCATTTGTGTTCACATTAACAGGTGGAGCAGGATTATTAATTGCTCTGGATAATACACCGTTGCTTGAGTATTCACCGTATGTAGGTACAATATATAAATTGTTGGTAGTGTATCCTGATTTTGGAACAAGACGAGCAGCTTCTTGTAGTGCAGCATCATTGATTGCAATGTTAGTATTATAAGTAGCAAGAATATCTTTAAGATTGTCCGCGGTATCTAGTTGCCAATATGTAGTATTAGGTGGATTGATCCCTACAGGAACATCAATCAATGCCTTATAATTTTTGTCACCGTAAGTAATAACATATCCTGCAGGATAAGTTTTATCTTTATCCCATATCCCAAGATATGTGTCTTGGTCTATCGGTGCAGTTAATATCTGACTAAATTCTTCACTATCAACTAGCGGTTCACATTTGATACGCCATAGATGAGGGAACCAAGTTGGGCTAAACCCTTCACTTGCATAGTTAGCATCGGTAACCTGCATAAATCGTTTCAATGCAACAGGTATTGTTTCTTTCAATGGATTATAATCAAGCAAGTGCGGCAACTCAATTACATCACCAACCATCAATTTTCTACCAACCAAATCAATCATGTCATTATAATGAACAGTAATGAATATGATATCATTATTTAAGAACAAACCAAACTGACTTAAATCAAAGTCTAAATTTTGTACATTATAATGGCCACGTAAACGGTAAACATCCGGGTCATATGTTCTGTCACGGTTCTCTAAGAATAGCAAGTCTTGAATGTTAGTTGGGGCCAATACATCATAGTCTGGTTGTGTATAATCAATTGAAGCTCCTTGATTGGTAGGGCCTAAGTACTTATGTACATACAAATCCGTAGAACCTGCGGTGAACTGTTCTGATATGATTCTATCAAAAAAGTTGTAATCGTTTGTTTTATTGGGGCGCCAAAGTGAAAGCCGGGGCATAATTAATCTACCTTATTACTTATTTATCGTAAATATAGATGACGGTGCATTACCCAAAACTTGACATTAAATGGTTTTGGGTATATAATACACTCTTAGACAGTTAATTAAAGGAGTTGAAATGACTGAATTTGAAACTAAATGCTATGGTATGAGTGAACAAGAAATCCGTGAACAGTACATGGAAAGTATTACCGCTAAGTATTCTGGTCTAGAAATGGTCGTAATGGGCATTATGTCTGACTGTCAAGAAATGATGGCGATGGGTACTGGTCCTCGCTCAGTTGAATACGTGCGTAAACAAATGAACGTTGCCAAGTTTATCCTTGCTGAAATGATGGATGCAAAAGTAGCCTAAATTTGACAACAAATGGTTTTGGGTATATAATACAATCTTAGACAGTTAATTAAAGGACTACGAAATGAATCAAATTCAGTATATCGCAGATGGTTATAACAAGAACCGTGAGCGGGTAGTTCTGTGGCGTACAGGCAACTATCAGTATCAACTGGAAGTTGCTGGTAAAAACACTGATTTTTCTGCTGAATACTATGAGGCATTGGAGCGTTTTAAGTCTCATGTAATTGAAGTGGTAGAAGCTCCAGAAAATTTTGTTACTGTGGCTTGACATTAAATGGTTTTGGGTATATAATACATACTTAAACAGTTAATTAAAGGAGAGCAGGATGAAAGTTTACATTTTTAATTCCAGTGATAATGTCAACGACGGTAAGTCCTGGGACCTGCCTATGATCACAATGGGCTTGGATGAGCAGGATCGTCCTTACGCTATCGTAAAGAATCCCTACTTCCCAGGGGAGACACTGCGGGCAACCTACGAAACTTTTTACGGGTTTAACCGGTGGGGTGTTGATCTGGATTAAAGGTTGACAATAATTACAATTACTGTTATAATCTACATTAGACAACATTAGGAATACACATGGCTACTCGCAAACATACGGATGAGCATTTTGTAAAAGCACTTAACCCGCGGGATGCTGATACAAAATATATGGGTGAAGAACCCTTCTTCCCAATTCAACCTGATACCGAATCACGATTCTCGGCTCTTGCCCGCAGTTTTACGTGGTACACCCGATTCTATAGCAAAAAAGATGCTAGGGAATTGATGGCACAATATCTAGATTACAACAAACGTACCGATCAAGCTAAAATGCTTAGGAAAGTACATGAAAGTGAATTCATTATTACATTATGCTGGGTAGCACGTATGACAATGCGCGGTCTAGAATTGACCGAGCATGAAGAACTTACCTTGCAAAATGAAATCCAGAGGTTAGTCAAGACATTAACTGAAACTGAAACAAAAACTAGTCAGACTAGTATTGTTAAGGAAGAAGAAACAGTAGCCCGCCCCAATATTCAGGAAATTTTGAAAGAAAAAGCACGAGATGCCGCAGGTGAAATGGAAGGGATGATTGACGATTTTGTTACTAAGGGCAAAGCAACAGAAAAGACAGTTGATATTGTTGCAAAATACAATGTCATGCCACAACATATCCCAATCATTGTTGATATCTGGAAACGCAAACAAGACGAATTTCAGAACCTTTCTGATGGCGATGAGTATCTTAAAGAAGGTTATAGTTTCTTGGGTAAGATTCAGATTCGTAATATCCTCAAATTCATTGACGGTGTTCTCAGCGATTTAAATAGCTATATCAGCATCAAGAAAGCAAGTAAGGCTCCACGCAAGAAGAAAGCAGTACCTGTAGAGAAGATTGTTTCTAAATTGAAATACTTGAAGTTGTTCAAGGATGTGGCTGCAAAGCTAGACTTGATTAGCATTCACCCTACAAAGTTGCACGGTGCAAGTGAAGCGTGGGTCTATGACACGGCAAAGCGTAAACTGCATCACTACATTGCAGATGATTACAGCAAGACCTTTACAGTTAAGGGCAGCACATTGCTAGGATTTGATTCGGCAAAGAGTGAAGTAAAAACATTACGTAAGCCGGGTGAGCAAATCAAAGAAGTTATGGGTAGTAAGCCCGCAGCACGTAAGTATTTTACAGATATTAAAGCAGTGTCCACTACACCTAATGGCAGGTTTAATGAGGCAATGCTAATTTTGAAAGCGTTTTAAAACAAGTATGAAACAAAAAATTATTAATTGGTGGGCAATTCACCAGAATAAAATTGCACATTCTATTGGAGTACTCAATATCTTAGGTGGGTTGAGTTCACTATATCAAGGATCAACTATAAACGGTTGGGTACAAATTATTTTAGGAATTAGTATCATCATTCTCACTATCATAACACCATGAACATTGATTTAAACAAATACAAAGATTTCGTAGAAGCTGTAACCAGCAAAGCAAGTAATGACTTGACTACATTTATGGATACATGTGATAGATTAGATGCTAACTACGAAATAGACTTAGCAGACAATCAAATGAAACATGGACCTGATGTTAACATCCCATTACTAATCACAGCATGTTTTGGTTTAGCAGCAGAAAGCGGTGAGTTTATTGAAGTGCCCAAAAAGATCATTTTTCAGGGTAAAGCATTGTCTGATGAGAATGTCTACCATATGAAACGTGAACTAGGTGACATTATGTGGTACTGGGTAAATGCATGTCGTGCATTGAATCTTGATCCTAATGAAGTAATTGCAGAGAATGTACGCAAACTAGAGTCACGCTATCCAGGTGGAAAGTTTGACGCACACTATTCTGAAAATCGTAAAGACGGCGACTTGTAATGGGTCTGGGTCCGCCTAGTTGTGATACATGCGGGGTGTGGCTAACGCTACATCCTCCCTTTGTCAAAGAACAATCATGGCGGTGCCCCGTATGTGAGAAGGATTCACCCGATGGGTATACTCACTTGCAGACCAATGCATCAAAAGTATATGAGTATGATGAAGTGCCCTTTTTGAGATTTATGAAGGGCAAATCTCCTAATCCATAAGTTACCTGATAAATAGTATTATTAGGTAACACTTATGTCAACATATCCAACCGCCAGTCCTCTTTCTACCCCTTCAGGGTTAACATTAGATGAATTAAAAGAGGGTCTCTTTACTAATCTTAGATATCGTCTTGGTGACGGGATGATTGATATTGAATTGGATCCTCAACATTACGAAGCTGCGTACAATTACGCTATCAAGGTTTATCGTCAAAGGGCACAAGCTGCCACTGAAGAATCTTATATTCTAATGACTGTTGAAAAGAATGTTGATACTTACACTTTACCTGCTGAATTTATTAATGTCAGAAGTATTTTCCGTAGAACGATTGGACTAGAGACTGGGCCATCTAGTAGTAGTTTTGATCCGTTTTCTAGTGCTATTTTGAATACCTATTTGCTTAACTATAACTATGCAGGTGGTATGGCAACATATGATTTTTATGCAGGTTATGTTGAGTTAGCAGCAAGGATGTTCGGTGGTTATGTAACATATACATTTAACCCAGTGTCCAAAGTATTGCGTATTGTACGGGATCCAAAAGGATCAGGCGAACGTGTATTGATATGGGCGGATGTACAGAAGACCGAAGAAATACTATTACAAGATCCAGGTGCTGGTGTTTGGATTGGAGACTTTATACTAGCTAATCTTAAACTCATGATTGGTGAAGCCCGCGAGAAATTTGGAACTATCGCAGGTCCAGGTGGTGGTACAACATTGAATGGTACTGCTATGAAAGCAGAAGGTAAAGCAGCAATGGAATTACTCATTGAAGAATTGAAGAAGTATGTAGATTACAGTCAGCCCTTAACCTGGATCCAAGGCTAAATGAAAGTCAGTGAATTTATCGTTGAAGCATTTAGAGTCAGTTTAGATAAACTAGTCCCTACTAGAGATTCATATGACTGGAATCAAATGGATCCAGACATAGTTGATATATTTGCTAGACGAGCAGGAACACCTGAATGGAACGATAAACAAGGTACATTATATGTAAAACCTCGTCCAGACGGAAAATATGATATTATAAATGGTCATCATCGTTATGCTGGATTAAAGCAAGCTGGAGTAAAAGACGCATTAGTTACTTTGAAAAACAATGATGTAGATAATTGACCTAAATGCTTTATATTGTCTTGTTTCTGTAATATAATAAGTATTGTTACAGGAGTTTTCTTTTATGATTATTGGCATCACGGGATTGATAGGTTCAGGCAAAGACACAATTGCAGATTATCTTACTACACATCATGGGTTCAAACGAATCAGTTTTGCTGCTAGTCTCAAAGATTCAGTAGCAGCAATCTTTGATTGGGACCGAGAATCACTAGAAGGTACAACAAAAGCTAGTAGGAAATGGCGTGAGAAAAAAGATGAATGGTGGAGCAATCGTTTAGGCATAGAAATTACGCCAAGATGGATTCTACAGTACTGGGGCACAGATGTATGTCGTAACCACTTTCATAATGATATTTGGGTAGCAAGTGTGGAGCATAGGCTATTGAATTCCAAAGAAGATATTGTAATTACAGATTGCAGGTTTTCTAATGAAGTTGCTGCTATCAAAAATGCAGGAGGGGTAGCAATTAGAGTGCAGCGCGGCCCCAATCCCGAATGGTATGATTCAGCAATAGCATATAATAGAGGTCCAAATGGCAATTCATCTTGGGCATTAAGCAAGATGAAATTGGATAATATGAAAATCCATGCTAGTGAATATAGTAGTATAGGATTAAAGTACAATTATATTATTGAAAACAACGGTACAATTGATGAGTTACATAATAAAATGTACGAGATACTCAATAGGCAATCTGAAGGTCACCCCGTCGCCAAGTAACTTCTTTTTTCTTAACCACTTCCACACAATTTAAACATATACTACGTAAATTAGTATGTTCTATATGTTCTAAGTTTCCGTCAATATGAAACACTGTTATTTGTGTAACAAATAAACTCTTAAAGCCACATAAATCACATGTGGCTTTTTTCTTATAACCACTCTTAGTCCAATTGGCTTTGTGTGGTTTTTGCTTCTGCTTCTTTCTACCACATTCGTCGCATATACTTCTGTAATGTGTAACCCCATCACGTTTATAGTTTATTGCTGCGTGATTCTTGTTGCATGTCTTACATATTGGACGTTGATTTAACATACTATATTTAGTTGTTTCCAACCTTCAAAGGTACGGTAATCCCATCTTTTTTTCATTTATTCATAAATAATAGTATGCAATTAGGTTGTAAACCTCAAAATTTTACTAAAGGAAAAATAAAATGGCATTAACATCACCAGGCGTAGAAGTCACAATCATTGACCAAAGTCAATATTTACCAGCACCAGGCGCATCTGTACCGCTTGTAGTTTTCGCAACAGCACAGAATAAATCAAATCCGTCCGGCACAGGTGTAGCACCTGGCACTACTGCGGCAAATGCAGGTAAATTATATCAAATCACAAGTCAAAAAGATTTGGCTGATTTCTATGGTGTACCGTTCTTCTATACAACAACTGCAGGAACCCCAATCCAAGGGTACGAATTAAACGAGTACGGGCTATTAGCTGCTTATTCAGCATTAGGGACTACCAATCGGGTATATACATTACGTGCTGATATTGATTTGGCATCACTAGTAGGTTCAGTTGGTCGTCCTTCAGGTTCACCATCAAATGGTGCATATTGGTTAGATACTACTACTACTACATGGGGTATCTTTCAGTTCAATGCAACGACCGGACAATTTACAGCAATAAATCCAATTGTTATAACAGATTCAGCATATTTAACTGCCGGTGCACCTATTAATAGTTTAGGTAATATTGGTGATTATGCAATTAATGCTACTGTTCAAGCTGATAGCGGATATCAACAATATTATTACAAAACTACTAGTAATAGTTGGGTTATATTGGGAGACATTTCTTGGCAAAGGGACTGGCCAACTGTTCAAGGTACAAATTCTAACCCTACATTAACTGCCGGTGACACTTTAATTATTAATTTAAGTGGGGTGTGGTCTACGACAATTACAGTTCCTGTATCCCCTAATAATAATGTTACAGGTGTTCAAAATGTTATCAATACACTGGGATATGCCTTTGTTACTGCAAGCGTAGTATCAGGTAAATTAGTCATATCGTCTAGTCAACCCTCAACTACTGGTAATCAATATCTTGGTATCTCTGGTACCGGAACCGTATTAGCTGATATAGGGCTAACTGCAAAAAATTACTATCAACCTCAAGTGGTATATGGCACTTCAGCAGAAATGCCGTTGTGGTCAAGTAGTCAAACATATCCTCATCCAACTGGCTCAGTATGGATTAAGGCTAGTAATGCCGGTCTTGGCTTGACCCCAGTTGTTTCTGAATATAATTCAGTTACTGGGGCTTGGAACGCAAAATCTGTAACATTGGCTACTAGTAACTGGGAAGCAGATGCGACTATTGATGCTACTGGTGGAAAAGCTATTCCTGTAGGTACTGTCTACGCACAATATGATGCTGACACTCCTTTTAATAATAAAACAGATCCTATATTTTTATGGGAAAGAGCAGCAACAGGTCCAACTGTAGCAACCGGGACTGAGACAAATTTTGAAATATCTTTTCCTATAGCTGCTCCGACAGCAAGTTTTTTTGTTCAATCTAGTATACCAAATAGTGATCAATTGTCAAGCCAATATACTGTTACTATTCCTAATTTTTGTACTCCGACACAATTTGTAACTGCTTGGTTAGCTGCTGATATCCCTTATACAACTGCATTGTTAACTACTGACGGGGCTGTTCAATTGGTACATACTCAAGGTGGCGACATTGTAATGAATGATTATATCGCTTCAGGAACTTATCAAGGGTTTTCTAATACTATTCTAGCACAAGCGGGCTTTGTTAAAAACTCTACTCCTTTTGTTCAATACGGATCACCAATTTACGGTGGGCCTACTGTGTTTACTGGCAGAGCTACTACCGGTGGAAGTGGAACAGGATTGACCATACAAGCAAATATTGAAAGTCACGGTATATATTCTCTATCGGGGACCGGCGTAACTGCCGGTGGAGCAGGTTATGCAGTAGGTAATACTATAACTGTAAGCGGAGAATTACTAGGCGGGGTGGTTACTACAAATAATTTAGTATTAAAAGTTGTTTCAGTGAGTAGCGGGGCGGTTACAGCACTTACTGTAGTCAGTGGCACGGCTGCCACACTATTTTCTACTCAAATTAGTAACTGGACTTCATTAGTGTTTACTGCAAATGAAGGTGCTCCGGTAGCAGCTCCAGCTAATGGTACAAATTGGTTCTGGAGTGTGATAGATCAAGTTGATATTATGGTTCAATCTGGTGGACAGTGGAATGGTTATCGCAACATAAATTACGATACTACTGGTTTCCCAACCCCAACCGGTACTAACACGACTGATCCAAACGGTCCTATAATTTCTGCAACTGCACCAACAACTCAAAGTGATGGTTCAACTGCATTAGCATACGGTGACTTGTGGATTGATACAAGTGATTTAGAAATATATCCAATTATCAGTCGTTGGGAATATGATACTGTGAGTATGTCAGACATGTGGATATTGTTAGACAACGCCGATCAAACAAGCAGTAAGGGTGTGGTATTTGCTGATGCACGTTGGGCAACTAATGGCGACACAAATGTAGTTGATGATCCTATTCCAAGTATCGTTAGCTTATTGTCTAGTGATTACTTAGACCTAGATGCTCCTGATGCAGCATTATACCCAACAGGTATGCTATTGTTTAACACACGCCGTTCAGGGTACAATGTTAAATCATATCAAGCAAATTACTTTAACAGTGTTAATTTCCCTGATCAAAGTTTGCCAACACAAACAGCTACATGGCTAAGTGAAAGCGGGTTGCAATCAAACGGTGCTCCGTATATGGGTCGCCAAGCACAACGTAATATGGTTGTACAATCACTACGTTCAACAATGGACACTAACTACGATATTCGTGATGAAGATAATTTCTTCAACTTGATGGCTACTCCTGGTTATCCAGAACTACAACCTAACATGGTTGTATTGAATGCTGATCGAGGAGATACAGGTTATATCATAGGTGATACTCCAATGAGATTGCCAGCTGACGCTACAGCAATTCAAGCATGGGCAACTAACGCCGCAGGTGCTACAAGCACAGGTGAAGCAGGTTGCGTAACTCGTAATACATATTTAGGTTTGTTCTATCCAAGTGGTATAACAAGTGATCTAAGTGGTAACTTGGTTGCAGTTCCACCAAGTCACATGATGTTGCGTACATTTATCAGAAATGATACAGTTGCTTATCCTTGGTTAGCAGCAGCAGGTACACGTAGAGGTAATATTGATAATGCCACAAACATTGGATATATTGACAGTGCAACTGGTGAATTTATAACTACTAAGACACGCATTGGAATTCGTGATGTATTGTATATCAACTTTATCAATCCACTGGTATTCTTTACTGGTATTGGTTTGTTGAATTATGGCAACAAGACAAGTTACAATAGTTCTAGCGCATTAGATAGAACTAACGTTGCACGACTAATTGCTTATGTACGTAGACAAT
>Ga0209296_1001821_pt1 | contig 15744 bp, 24 predicted proteins | sample S_130206_EF_Meta_FD_187319 | JGI IMG/M metagenome (GOLD analysis project Ga0209296, IMG submission 187319) | Freshwater microbial communities from Lake Simoncouche, Canada to study carbon cycling - S_130206_EF_MetaG (SPAdes) (version 2) | ecosystem: Environmental > Aquatic > Freshwater > Lake ...
CATTACTAAAGAAAGATGAGGAATAACCAATGGCTGTATTTCTAAATAACAAGGTCGGCGTAAAGGTTAATTCCGTTGACCTTTCTGACCATGTGACCGCCGTCACACTAAACCGTTCATTTGATGAACTTGAGGTAACGGCAATGGGTGACACAGGTCACAAATTCGTAAAAGGCTTGGAAGCCTCAAGCGTAACAATTTCCTTCCTAAACGACACCGCTTCAGCCAATGTTCTTGCAACACTTCAGGCTGCTTGGGGTACTTCAGTTACCTGTGTTTTCTTACAGGAAAAAGGAACTGCTGTTAGCGCAACAAACCCTCTTTACACATTAACCGCACTAGTAAACAACACAACCGACATTAACGGCGGTGTTGGCGATCTAGGCATGCAGGATGTAACATGGACTGTTAACGGTGCTGTCACCGTTGCAACCACAGGTACATTCTAAGGAGAAAAAATGATTAAACTTCGGGTGACTAAGGCTTCAGGGGATGTGTCAGAATACGACATAACCCCTGCACTTGAATATGCGTTTGAACAGAATTTTAAATCAGGATTTCATAAGAGATTTCGTGATGAAGAAAAACAGAGTGATGTCTATTGGCTTTCTTGGGAAGCAGAGCGCCGCGCTGGTATGACCGTTCCGCCATTTGGTGACAAGTATCTAGAAATTCTATCTAAGGTAGAGATTATGGATGCCGACTCCCCAAATGGGTAACGCGGTATGACTTTACTTATTTAATTGCTCAATTAGCAGTTGAAACTGGCATACCGCACTCAGAGTATTTAAACATGGATAGATCATTGTTGAGAGCAACAATCTCTTATCTAAAAGACAGAGCAAAAAAGGTGGAAGATGCCAGTAGAGGTAAAAGGTCTCGTTGAAACTAAGGCAGCCTTAAAAGCATACGCACCTGATCTCTTAAAAGAGATGAACAAAGAAATTAGAATTGCATTAAAGGTCGTAGTTAAAGACGCGCAAAGCCATGTAACTCCTAATGTAATTGGGTTATATGGTTGGCAAGATAGAGGTAATGTTGTTAAATCGCGAACAAAAGCAAAGACACCTCTAGCACCTAACTTGCGCGCTTTTCCTAAATACAACCCTCTAGTTATTCGTAAAGGTTTAACCTTTAGCCTTGCAGCGTCAAGACGCAATAGTGCAGGTTTTGTTGGATTTTATCGTTTATTAAACAAATCTGCTGCAGGTGCAATTATTGAAACTGCTGGTCGTAAAAACTTTAACGGTGCTTCAGATTCACAAAGTAATAACCCTCAAGCGGGTGCGCATTTTAATAGAGCAATACAGGGAACTTATGGCGGATTTAAACAAGTTGGAAATCGCAGAGAAGATAAAGGTCGCTTGTTGTTCGCAGCCTATTATAGAGATCAAGGCAAAGTAATTGACGCAGTTTTTAAAGCAATAAATAAAGCCGACAGTAAATTTAAATCTAGATTGGGATTAGCCGCATGACAATTGATATTCCAATAGTCACCACCTACAAAGATAAAGGTGCGAAGGCTGCTCAAAGCGGTTTAGATAAGTTAAGCGGTAGCGCAAAGAAACTTGGTTTGGCTTTAGGTTTAGCATTATCAATTAACAAAATTGTTGCATTTGGTAAAGCATCTGTTAAGGAATTTACCGACTCAGAAAAAGCAGCAGCATCATTACAAAACACTCTTAAAAATACTGGCAACCTTTTAGCATTTCCTGATACTGAAGCAGGTATTAAAAACTTAGCAAGATTAAGCGGTATTGCGGATGATTCTTTAATTCCATTATTTAATCAGTTGTATTTGTCAACTGGCAATGTTGGGCAAGCAACAAAAGATTTAAACACCGCAATTGAAGTAAGTCGCGGAAGTACAAATGAATTAAGTACAGTTGTTGACGCACTAAGCAAAGGTTATGCAGGAAATACAAAGGGACTAGGTTCACTTAATGTTGGTTTAAATAGAGCATACCTAGCATCTGCAGACATGGCTGCTATTACAAAAGAGTTAAACAATACATTTAGTGGTTCATCTGCTGCATTTCTAGATACTTATGCTGGCAAGGTAGCGGTATTAAATAATCAATGGAGTGAAACTAAAGAAATAGTTGGGCAAGGCTTAGTTATGGCTTTTGAGACCGCAACAGGTAATCGCGGCGCTAAAGGCATGACAGACTCAATGGAAGAATTAGGTTATGTAATAAGCGCGGTTTTAATTAGATTAGGTCAATTGACTAGCATGCTCGGCACGGACATACCTTTAATTAGTGACTTGTTAAAAAGAACTACAGACGGATGGAAGTTTTTGCTTGGTGTTGATGAAACTCGCCGCGAAATTTACAATGAAATATTAAGAACTAATACAAAAATTAATTATGAGGCAATGTTGGCTGCCGACGCTCAAGCCAAGCGCAACAAAGAATACTTAGCATTTTTAGCAAGACAAAGGAAACTTAGTGAGGCTGCAGCAGCAGCGGCTAAGAAACGCGCCGACGAAGAAAAGAAAATTGCTGCTGAAAGAAAGATATTAGATCAGGTTGGCGGCTTGTTTGACTTAGATCAAATCCAAATTTTTGCTGCATTGCAAGGTAAAGTCACAGATCAAGAGAAGTTAAGACTTTCTTTACAGTTGGCTTTAATCCAAGAAAATGCTACAGAGGCTGCAAAGTTAGCAACCGAATTAGTTAAATCTCAATTGCAGACTACTAATCTTGCTGGTGCTATTGCTAAATTACCAAAAGCCCTTTATCCATTTACGGGCTGGAGTACAGACATTGACAATCTAATTAAACAAATTTTGTTAATGATGAAACTGTTACAAACCATGCCAACAAAGCCATTAGGTTTACCAACAGTAGGTACAACTACTTACTACACGGATTTAGCGGCAACTTTAGTTAATACAACAGGTTATATGGGAATGACTGAATCACAAATTGCGGCTGAAAGATTTAAAGAAAGCGCTGGTCGTTTTGCTGGTAGTGCTACAGCGCCTGTTACTGTAATTAATGTTAATGGCGCTACTCAAGCATTGTTAGATGAACTTAGAAATGGTCTTATTAAAGACTCCGCTTCAGGTTCTTTTGCAAGTATAAATCCTTCCTCAGGTAACTAATGACTTTACCAGTATTAAATATTAGCCTTGATTTTAGTTCAGGCGCTACATTTGGAAATCCTTTTATATTAAATTCAAGTTCTTTAAATAGTTCGGATGTTTTAAGTGAGTCCTCAACACCTGCCATAATTGTTGATTTAACTGATTCAACTAGACGCATATCAATTAAGCGTGGCAGAAATATTAACCGAGATGCTTACGAGGCTGGTACTTGCACGGTTACAATTTATGACCCTGCGGGCGACTTCAATCCCCAAAATCCAGCGAGTCCTTATTTTGGCAATTTAACACCATTAAGAAAATTACGCATATCAGCAACTTATAGCGGTACTGAATATTTTTTATTTAGCGGATATACAACAGATTACATTTATACTTACGATCAAGCAGAAAATGTATCTTATGTAGATATTAAAGCGGCGGATGCTTTTAGACTTTTAAACATGGCTGCAATTACTACTGTGACGGATGCTATCGCTGGACAAGATACTGGTACTAGGCTTGGCAAAATTTTAGACCAAGTAGATTTTCCAATTGCAATGAGAACTATTGATACTGGTAATTCAACTACCTTGGCTGACCCTGCTACTTCTAGAACAACTTTATCTGCAATCCAAAATGTTGAAACTTCAGAACAGGGCGCTTTTTATATTGACCCTCAAGGTAATGTGGCTTTTAAAAATAGATCAAATACAATAAGTTCAGCGAGTGGCACTCCAATTTACTTTAATCAAACTACTGGTATCCCATATAAGAATTTAGTTTTTGCTTTTGATGACAAACTTATTGTCAATCAGGCTAATGTAAGTAAAATAGGCGGCGCAGTTCAGACTTTTTCCGACGCTGCGAGTATTGCAGCCTACTTCCCACACTCGGTAACCTACTCAGATTTGGTTGTTGAAACCGATACAGACGCTGCTAATATAGCGGCTATTGTGGTTGGCACTCGTTCAACTACCACAATTAGAATAGATCAAATGACTATTGATTTATATGAGGCGGCAGTACCTATTGGCACAATAATGGGCATAGATTATTTTACAAATGTTGAGATTGAAAATATCCAACCAAGCGGAACTACTATTACAAAGAACCTTCAAGTCCAAGGCATAAATTGGGAAATCAGCCCGAACTCTTGGATTGGAAACTACACAACTTTAGAACCTATCGTGGATGGTTTTATATTGGACAGTTCAGCGTATGGCTTATTAGATGATGATATACTTAGTTACTAGGGAGATAAACAATGGCTAAACAGACTTTTTCAGTAGGGCAGACTTTAACGGCTGCTCAAATGACTTCATTACAACAGACAGCAATGTTAGGCGGTGCGGCATCCGCTAAGACTGCAAGTTACACACTAGTTGCCGCCGACGCTGGTTCGGCTATATCTATGAGCAATGCAAGTGCAACAACAATAACTGTAAACACAGCGTTGTTTGCAGCAGGCGACACAGTTCAAATAACAAATTTAGGTGCTGGAGTTTGCACTATCACAGCAGGAACAGCAACAGTAAACACATCTGCATCATTAGCATTAGCACAATACGAGAGCGGCACTTTAGATTTTACTAGCACTTCAGCCGCTATTTTTATTAAAGGTGCTGGTGCTGCTGCTACTAGCGGTGGTATGACTTTAATATCAACAACGACTTTAACAGGTTCGCAAATTGATTTGACTTCAATTCCACAAACATACATAAATTTAAAAATGGTAGTCAGAAATTTTAAACCAGCAAATGATGGTGCTATTTTAGAATTGATTTTTCAAGATTACAATGCAACTAATAGACAAAGATTGAACACAAATTGGACAAATGCAGATAATTTAGCAATGGATGATTACCGCTCAAGAATATCATCAGGGCAAGATAACACAGTTGCAGATTTATCTTTAATTACTATTGATTTTCCAGATTATACAAACACAACTACTGCAAAAATGGGATATTCAATAGCAACTACAAACTATGATGCTAATACCGCTAATTTTAATGTAAGATACCAAACTCTTTTTTATAATCAAACAACTGCAATAACTAAATTAACTTTGTTTCCTAGTTCTGGTAATTTTACATCAGGAACAGTCCTACTTTACGGAGTTAAATAATGACAAACACAAAACCACAAATTAAAATCATTGATTGCACAACTGGCGAAGAAATTGTCAGAGATGCCAATGCAGATGAAATTGCAATAATTAAAGAAAGACAAACAAGAGCAATTTCAATGCAAGCGGAAGCGGAAGCAAAAGAAACTGCCAAGGCAGAATTGCTAAATCGTCTTGGCATTACCACCGAGGAAGCCGCCCTACTACTTTCATAATGAAACCTTGGTTATCAAAGGCTGCAATTCAATTTCGGGAACAAGTAGATGATTCATTCCCAAATCGTGCGAAGCGCATGGATGGGTGGATTGGTGATCTGCGTCACTCAAAAAGAATTAGTCAGCACAACCCCAATGAACACGGAGAAGTTTGCGCGTTGGACATTGACGCTGGCTTATCTGAAGAACAAGGAATTGCAATCTATTTGGCAGATCAAATACGACTTGCAGCAAAACAGGGTGACAGACGCATTTTATATGTAATCTTTATGGGCAAAATTTGTAGTGCAAAATCCTTTTGGCGTTGGGTTGCTTACAAAGGATTAAACCCTCATAAAAAACACATACATATTAGTTTTAAGCCAAATCAAAATAACAAGTTTTTTGACATACCACTACTAGGGGGTAACTTATGAAATTATCAGCAAAGCACAAAGCAGCAATTAAGTCTTACGCTAGAGCCGTTGTTGCAAGTGGTATCACGGTGGTATTAGCAATTGCTGGAGACATGCGCCCTGAGTATGCAATCCTTTTAGGTAGCGTTCTTGCCCCAATAATTAAAGCAATTGACCCAACAGAAAAACAATACGGTTTAGGCAGTAAAGAGTAATGACAGCCCTTGAGTGGGCTGGCTTTGCTGCTGGATTAACCACAACTTTAATCGGAGTCCTTGCAGGACTTAGATACTTAGTCAGAGGTTGGCTAAATGAACTTCGCCCCAATGGGGGAAATTCAATGAAAGACCAATTGACTAACTTACAAAAAGAAACAACACACCTTTCAGACAGGATAGATGAACTCTTTATTGTCATAACTAGGAAGTAAACTTAAGACATGGCACAAAAGAAAAAGCGCAAGGTTACTAGACGCGTAGGCAAGTGGCAACATGACAAAGTTATGTCACAACTTGATACCTACGCAATTAGTGTGCGTGAATACTATTTGGCGCTTAGGAAGGCTGGATTTCCTGTAGATCAAGCACTTGCAATAATTAATGACAAGGCTTCATACCCTGATTGGCTAGTGCCTGAAACCCCTGACCATAATCCAATCAATCCTGACCATGACCCCTACGAGGATGAGGACTAATCAATTAAGCGAATCGTCTTAATTTCAGATTTACAATGCCCATACAATGACCCAATTGCAACTAGAAACCTTATACGCTTCATTGCTAAATGGAAGCCGCATCAAGTCGCAACCGTCGGAGATGAAATTGATCTCCCACAACTCTCGAAATGGGAACGAGGGTTGGCTGGAGAATATGCTGGCACACTTGACCGAGATAGGCAACTTACTAAGCAAATCCTTTACGACTTACAGGTAACTGATATGGTCAGGTCTAACCATACAGACCGTCTTTGGAACTCAATCAAAACTAGACTTCCAGCCTTTGCATCTTTACCTGAATTACGCTTTGAGAATTGGCTTGGACTGCCTGAATTAGGCATTAAGTTTTGGCGTGAACCAATGCCTATTGCACCTAACTGGATTGTTCTTCATGGAGATGAGGGGCAGGTATCTCAAAAGGGTGGTCAAACAGCCCTAGGATTGGCTCTAAGGCATGGTAAGAGCGTAGTGTGTGGACATACTCACAGAGCAGGGTTAGCAGCCTATACAGCCTCTTCAGGGGGCAAAATAGGGCATACCTTATATGGTCTAGAGGTTGGAAATTTAATGTCGTTTTCTTCCGCTAAATACCTCAAAGGTGGGTCAGGCAACTGGCAGCAAGGATTTGGCATTTTATATGTAGATAATAAAAAGGTATCGCCTGTATTCATACCTATTGAGAAAGACGGCAGTTTTATAGTGGAAGGCAAGACCTATGGCTAATCAGACTGATTACGAGCCTAGAACCATAGATGAACAAATTGATGCCTTTGATAGGCTGAATCTAATATAACAAAAGCGTTATACGCCACGCCGACATTTGTCTTGTCGGCTTTTTTGACATGTGTCATCCTTCTCTTATCCAAGTTAACGGAACTTGGTGTAACGGAAAGGCTTTAAATGAAACTCAACGCAAACGACTTTGATCGTTTAACTGAAACTCAAATGGAATGGAACTCAGTTGCTGATTGGAAAGATCAAGCGCCTAGGTTTGAGGATACAATAAACTGGAATCATAAGTTTATATTTTGGACTGAAAACTATGCTTCCGCTTTACTTGCAACTGAATATCTAACTCAACAAGGTCATGATTACAGTATTTCTTTTGACGATGCTGTTGGTCAATACTGTTTTACAACTGATTACTCAGGTTCTTGGTATGGTGCAGGGGTTAAATCATGAGTCTATACGACGCAGGTTTATGGACTATTGCTTTAACTGTTCTTTCAATTGGCTTGGTGTCAACTGTCGCTGGTATAAGAGACAATGGCTTTCAAGCAGGATATTGGAAAGGTCGTGGAGATGGCTGGAGAATGGCTAACCGTCACCGCGATTTAATTGTCAATGTAAAGGATGAGGTATTTGATTATGACAAGCAGAACTAAACTACTAGAGGAAATGCAGGTAATATTGAATGAGAGAGGTAGCGTTTACGGAAGCAGTAAAACAAATCATGAACGAATCTCAGAACTGTGGTCAGGTTACCTTGGAGATTACATATCGCCTATGCAAGTCTCAATGTGTATGCTCTTGGTCAAAGTCTCAAGACTTACAGAAACTCCAAATCATAAAGACAGTATTAAAGACCTTGTTGGTTACGCGGCAATATACAACGAACTCCTAGACTCTTATGAAGAAGATTTTGGAGTAAGTGATGGCATTTAATATTTCTGACTACGAGACAGTTGAGGTGAGACTTGGAAAATTTATTGCTGACTACCCTGATTTTATGGTACATACCGAACTTGTTGAGGCTACTGAAACGCGGTTTATTGTCTCTGCAAAGATTTATCGGACATGTGTTGACACGCAGCCGTTTGCTACTGGTCTTGCTTATGAGACCGTTACTGATCGCGGTGTCAATTCAACTTCTGCATTGGAGAACGCAGAAACTTCTGCGATTGGGCGCAGTCTCGCTAACGCAGGTTACGCCGCTAAAGGGAAGCGACCAACTCAAAGCGAAATGGCTAAAGTCATTGCAGCAGAGACTCCTAAAGTTATCTACGGTTCACCCAACTCAAAATCAGCAGTAGTAGAGACTGCACTAAGACAGTCTTTTGCTGAAAATGCTAAACAACCCGAATCGGTTGCTTGGTCAATAGGTGATGTAGTTGACTCAATAGGGTCTAAAACTCCAACAGCGCAAGAGTGTGTTCATGGGTTTATGCGTCTCAAGACTGGAATCAGCAAGGGCGGAAAGCCGTACTACGGGTATTTATGTATAAAAGGTTGTAATCCCGTATGGGCAACCATGACACAAAATGGCAATTGGTATTTTCCTAGTGATGATGACCGAACAGATGGGTGATATGGAGATGATCTATCCCGACGGTCTCAAGAGAACATTTACTGATAAGGGTGTTGAGTTGGACTTAGTACCACTATCTGAATGTTGTGAAATGTGTAATGACCCTCGTATGGTTAATCTTGATGGTATTAGAACATGTGTCGTATGTCACAATGTTAATACTATTGAACTAAACAAACATGCCGAGATATGATTTCCATTGTGAGTTTTGCGAGAGAAGCGTAGAATTTACATTAGCGGTTGACCAGCAAGTTCCTAGGTGTGGCACATGTTCGGGGAAACTTAGGCGTTTATGGTCAACCGTACCAATACATTTTAAAGGTGATGGTTGGGCTGGCAAGGGTTGAGCCAACACCGTAAACATAGAGGTTATCGCACTCAAAAGGTGGTAGCCGATTATCTAAAAACTTGGTATCCGTTCGCCGAGTCAACAGGGGCAGGGCGTCAAGGGAGTGATGTGCTTGGTACTCCCTTTGACATAGAGGTTAAAGCAGTAACTAAATTCTCGCCTTTAGCATGGATTAAACAGATTAAAGAGCGTAAATCAGATAAACTATCCTTCATAGTATTACGCTGCAATGGGCAGGGTGAGAAGGTAGAGGATTATGTGGTGTTACTTCCTATGAGTGAGTTCATGAGTCTCTTAAATGACTGAGTCTGTATCGCGTTGTATATGTGGTAGTTGGCTTGCGGAAGGTAATTCTTGTCCAGTATGTGCAAAGATCAATGCCCTGAGTGTTTAAGGTATAACACAAACACCACTAAATACAATGAAGATTACTTTCATGACTGCAATGACTGTGGGCATGAATGGTCTGAAGGTTATGGTTAATAATGTATGTGAGGTAAATCACATTTCACATAATGAGATAGGAGAATAATCTATGCTCAAAGGATTTGACATGCTGAGTATGCTTCAAGCAAGCGACGCGCCTAAAAGCGCGAACGCGAGCCGCTTAAGCGGATTGCTCGCGAGTTCGTTGATTGTAGCATTTGGGGTAACCCTTGTCTTAATTGCATTAAGTATTAGTTCTAAAAAGATTGATTCCGTTTATGCACTACCATTACCTCATGTTACGGTTCAAGAATATGCTGCTCAAAAGATTGTTAGCAAAGAACAATGGGTGTGCCTGTCAAGGCTGTATGGTAAAGAGTCAGCGTGGGATAGTAGGGCTATTGGTAACACTAATGGTAATGCCCTTGTCTATGGTATCCCACAACTTAAGAACCCCTTAATGCTAGAGAAGTCACCTTACGAGCAGGTTGACTACGGGCTTAAATATATTAAACACAGATATAAATTAGATAGTGATGGATACATCAATGCGTGTAAAGCATGGCAACACTTCAAGGTTAAAGGATGGCATTGAGTAAGAATGAATTAGGTAGTGGCAAGTGGAAGTCTTTGCGACTCAGGGTCTTGGCTAGAGATGGGTACATGTGTACCTACTGCCACAAACACCTAGAGGGTGGAGATGCAACAGTAGATCACATCACATCAAGAAAGCAGGGCGGTAGCCTATGGGATATGGATAACCTCACTTCAGCGTGTAAATCATGCAACTCAAGCAAGGGTAGCCTTTTTTTTAGGCGGGTTTCTACCCCCCCTGCCTTTAAAGGCATTTCTCTCCCTGAGACGCAGGTCACACGACCAGCCTCGCCCTTTGAAAAGCCATGAGAAGTCAAAAAAAACCTACAAAAGCCAAGCCTAAACAAGCGCAACGAGGGCTAACAAAAAAGCCCCTATTTGGGCTTACAAAACCGCGAATACAAACCCCACAATTAAAAGGCAAATCGCGTATTGCTGAAGTTGCTGATCTTGCTGAGAAAATTGGTATGCCTTTGCTGCCTTGGCAACATTATGTGTTAACGGACATGCTTTCTGTTGATGCGAACAACATGTTTATCAGAAAGACCAATTTATTGTTATGTAGCCGTCAACAAGGCAAAACTCACCTTGCTCGTATGCGTATCTTGGCAGGTCTGTTTCTTTTTGGCGAAAAGAACATTGTTGCAATGTCATCTAATAGAAACATGGCATTAGATACATTTAGGCAGGTTGCTAACACAATTGAGGATAATGACTTTCTAAAAGCGCAAGTTAGACAGATCAGATATGCCAACGGTCAAGAATCAATTACTTTACTCAATGGCGCTCGTTATGAAATTGTTGCAGCAACTAGGGATGGCAGTCGCGGTAAGAGCGCTGATCTACTTTACGCAGATGAATTACGCGAAGTAAGCGAGGAAGCATTTAAGGCAGCCGTACCGATTACTAGAGCAAGACCTAATTCTCAAACATTATTTACCTCAAATGCTGGAGATGCCTTTAGTACCGTGCTAAATGATTTAGTTGAACGCGCAAAAGATTATCCAAGTAAGACTTTTGGTTATTGGGAGTATTCAGCACCTTTAGCAGCAAGGCAAGACATAAGAAACCGTAAATATTGGGCAATGGCTAATCCTGCCCTTGGATATACCGTAACTGAGGAAGCAATTGAGGAAAGCATTGCAACTAACTCAATTGAAGCGACTTTGACTGAAACTCTTTGTATGTGGATTGATTCGCAGGTGTCACCTTGGACATTTGGCAGTATTGAAGCATGTTCTGTATCAGATTTAATTCTTCCAGTAGGTGCAATGACGGTAATGGCATTTGATGTAAGTCCAAGTAAAAGAACAGGCGCTTTACTTGCTGGTCAGATAATTGACGGCAAAATCGCAGTAGGAGTAATGGAAACCTTTAGTAGCGAAGTTGCCATTGATGAAGTCAAAATGGCTAGTTCTATCCATGAATGGGCAATGAAGTACCGACCAGTTCAAATTGCTTATGATAAGTATGCAACTGCTTCTATTGCCCAAAAATTAGAACAATCAGGTCATAAGTTAATAGATATTTCAGGACAAGCGTTTTATCAGGCATGTGGCGAACTTGCTGACAGTCTTTCTAATTTAAGATTGGTTCACTCAGGTCAACCTGAATGGGTTAGCAGTATGAATAACGCAGCAGCAAAAACAAATGACGCGGGCTGGAGAATAATAAGACGCAAATCGGCGGGATGCGTCGCCGCAAGTATTTCAACTGCAATGATTGTCCACATGTTGAGCAAACCTATCTCAGTACCTAAGATATTTGTCTAACATATCTGATATAATTATCTAATGGGATTTTTCCGCGATTTAGTAGGACTTACACCAAAAACAGATATTAAAGCACAACTTGCGCCATCTATTATGGCTGACCCTTTTAATTACTACACACCGTTGAGTGCATTTACAATTGACCGTGCTGAGGCAATAACAATTCCATCCGTGCAACAAGCACGCAATATTATTTGTGGAATTATCTCAGGAATGGAATTTCATACTTATCAAAAAGCAACAAACCAAGAAATTCAAAATTTACCATGGGTAGATCAATTAACTAAAAATACTCCAAATGCTGTTACATTAAGTTGGATAGTAGATAGTTTGCTATTCTATTCGACAAGTTACTTACAGGTAACCGAAATTTATCAAGATGACCAACGACCATCTCGTTTTCAATTTGTTACTAATTCTAGAGTAACAGTTGAATTAAATAAAAACAATACATTAGTAGATCAATACTTTGTTGACGGTAAAGCAGTACCAATGTCAGGACTTGGTTCACTAATTACAATTCAAGTTGGTAAAGACCCAATTTTAACTTCAGGTGCAAGAATATTAAAAGCAGCATCTGATTTAGAAAAAGCGGCAGCAATAAGTGCCACCTCGCCAATTCCTAGCGGAATACTAAAAAATAACGGTGCTGATTTAGGGGAACAAGAAGTTGCAGGATTATTGGCATCATGGAAATCTGCTAGACAAGCAAGATCAACAGCATATTTAACAAGCACGCTTGATTATCAACCTGTTGCGTTTTCGCCAAAAGACATGGCTTACAATGATGCAATTCAACAGATGAGCGCTCAAATTGCAAGATTATTTAACATTGACGCTTTTTATTTAAATGCTGACATGAACAATAGTATGGTTTATCAGAACATATTAGATAACCGTCGTCAACTTGTTTCATTTACTCTTGCGCCATATTTACATGCAATTGAAAGTAGATTCAGTCAAGATGATCTGTCGCCAATGACACAATATATTTGTTTTGACATTGACTCAGGTTTCTTGCGAACCGACCCAATGGAAAGACTTGCAGTCATTGAAAAAATGTTAGCCCTAAACCTAATAACCGTTGAACAAGCAAGATCAATGGAAGAATTGAGTCCAAATGGAAATAATTAACTTTAGCGCTGATTTGGAAGCATCTGAATCACGCAGAATTATTGCAGGAAAAATTGCACCTTATGGTGATGAAATTGGAAACACTAGCGCAGGTAAAGTTATATTTGAAGCAAATAGTATCCAAATAGATGACCCTAAAAATGTTAAATTATTATTAGAACACGACCCTAAAAAACCAATTGGTCGCATGAAAAATATTTCAGAAGATTTAACTGGAATCTATGCTGAATTTAAAGTATCTAACACTACAAGAGGAACAGATAGCCTAATTGAGGCAAGTGAAAATTTGCGAAGCGGTTTGTCAGTTGGTGTTGAAGTTATTAAAGGAAAAAACAAAGACGGTGTTTATCGCGTTAGCGCGGCTCGTCTTCTTGAAGTTTCGCTAGTACAGGCAGCAGCATTTAAATCTGCTGAGGTAACAAGCGTTGCCGCATCCGAAAATACGGAAGCGGTTTCAACCGAAAACAAAACAGAAAATGAGGAAATTGTGGAAAACACAAATACCGATACACCTGTTGCGACTGAGGTAGTAGAGACCCCTGCGGTTGAAGCCTCACGCCCAACAGTACAAGCGGCAGTTTATACAAAGCCACGCCTTGCACCATTAACTTCAGGACAATATCTTGAAGCACACATTAAGGCTGCAATGGGTGACGATTCTGCTCGTCAAACAATTCTTGCAACAGATGACACAACAACCAATACAGGTTTGACTTTAGCGCCACACCTGCAAGAATTTATTACAAGTACAATTGGTGTAAGACCATCCGTGGATGCTATTTCTCGCGGCGCGCTTCCAAGTTCAGGAATGTCATTCACAATTCCTAAACTTACAACTGCACCAACAATTGATGGCAACTCAACAGAGGGTGAAGCACTTGGTGGTACTGAGATGGCTTCAGGATATATTACTGTTGATGTTAAAAAAGCAGCAGGATTACAAACAATTTCATGGGAGTTACTAGACCGCTCATCTCCAGTATTTTATGATGAGTTAATTCGTGAACTTAACAATGCTTATGCAAAAGCAACAGATGAGGCAGTATTTACTGCTTTTGTAACAGGCGGTACTGCTGGTACTGCTGTTGCAACTGCCGACGCAGATGGACTTCAATCATTTATTGCAACTGAGGCTGCTGCTGCTTATGCTGCAACTGGCGGATTTGCAACAAATTTAGTTTCTAACAGTTCATGGTGGTCAGTATTACTAAACGCTCAAGATTCAACAAAGCGCCCAATCTACGCGGCAGCAAATCCTGTTAATAACTCAGGTATTGCTTCACCATCTGCCGTTGTAGGTTCAGTATTGGGAACTAACTACTATGTTGACCCATTTATAGGTTCAGGAACTGGTGATGATTCAATGTTCCTAATCAATCCTTCAGCAATTACATTCTACGAAGCACCTAAGACAACCGTACAAGTACAAGCACTTTCAAACGGTCGCTTACAGGTAGCAGTATATGGATACTACGCAATTGCAACAAAGATCGGCGCAGGAATCCGTCGCTGGAACAAGTCCTGATCTAATTAGTTAGATCAATCGCGTTAGAGGGCATTGGAAGCCTTTGCCCTCTAACTTTTAAGAAAGGTTAAGATGGCAGCCACATATATTACTCAAAGCGAACTTCGCGTATTATTGGGCATTGGAAGTTTATATTCTGACTCAGTAGTTGAAGAAGTTGCGCAGGCTGCCGAAAATATAATTAAAAGTTATTTGTGGTTCAACAATTACAATGTTGTTGCATCTGAAATTACTAGCACAACTTCAGCCACAATTTATACAGACAAGATTCACAATATATTAGTTGGCGAAACAGTAGTTGTTGAAAACTGCGGTTTAAAATATAACGGTGGAAAACAAGTAACAGCAAAAACAGATTATTCAATCACCTATGTTGTTGCAAGCGCAACAGTTGAAGATAAACACCCAGTTTTACCTTACGGTACAATAAAAGCAACGACACATGTTGATTATGCAACTATTGCTGAAATTCGTGAAGCGTCTGCAATGCTTGCGGTAGATATTTGGCAAGCAAGACAAGCAAGTAATGCAGGTGGTATTTCACCTGATTTTCAACCATCACCTTACCGCATGGGAAATACCGTCATAGCACGACTTAGGGGTTTGTTAGCAAACCACTTATCACCTTATGGCTTGGTTGGCTGATGACAGTTGCCGTTACAACTCTCAGATCAACCCTTGCGACTGCGTTAATTAGCGCAGGGGAGTGGCAGGTTTTTTCTTTTCCACCTGCTACTCCCATTGCAAACTCAGTAATTGTGCAGCCTGATGATGTGTACATTGAACCGTCAAACAATATTTACTCAAGTGTTGCACCTAAAGTTAATTTTAAAATAGTAATGATTGTGCCAATGTTTGATAATCAAGGTAATCTAAATGGCATTGAAGATATGATTGTTGGTGTGTTTAATAAGTTAGCCGCATCAACAACTTTAAAAATAAGTGTTGGCAATATATCTGCACCTACTGTTTTATCAGGCGTTGCAGGTGAAATGCTTACAAGTGAGATGTCCGTCTCAATCATGACAAGTTGGAGTTAAAATGAGCGAAATTATAGATGTTCCTTCCGAGGACAAGGCTTGGCTTGAAAAA
>Ga0209296_1001823_pt1 | contig 15743 bp, 11 predicted proteins | sample S_130206_EF_Meta_FD_187319 | JGI IMG/M metagenome (GOLD analysis project Ga0209296, IMG submission 187319) | Freshwater microbial communities from Lake Simoncouche, Canada to study carbon cycling - S_130206_EF_MetaG (SPAdes) (version 2) | ecosystem: Environmental > Aquatic > Freshwater > Lake ...
TAGCAGGAGCGATTCGCTTTGCGCAAAGTTGTATCGAATATGGCATTGCACCCATTATCGGAATCAACTGTGCAATTGATTTAGGTGATACGGCAAAAGAGTTACCGCGCATCACACTTCTTGCTCACAGTGATGGGGGATGGCGCTCGCTATGTCGCTTGCTGACATCGCTGCATATGGACTCTGATAATCGCAAAGTTGTACTGACTCTTGAACTATTACAAAAATATAGTCAATACAGCACCAATATTTACGCCCTCCATGGCCCGCAATCACCACTAGCGAGCGCTATCGCAGAACATCGCTTCGATGTGGCTTTTAGTATTTTCAATAAAACGCGCGATCTCTTTGCAGATAATGCAATCGAATGCGTATCTCACCTTGTTGCAGGCTCTGGCCCCCGCTCTACTGCATTTGCAGCGCGCAGTCTTATCTTTGCCCGCGATCACGATATTGATGCAGTCATTACCAATGCTGTACGCATGCGCGATCGAAGTGATGGGCCAGTAGCTGACATTCTTGATTGTGCTAGACAATTAGTTCCATTACATCAGCGCCATCTTGAGCGGCGCAATGCTGAAGCATTTTTGAAATCGAGCGAGGAGATGATTTCACTTGCTGGCGAAATTGCTAGGGCAGCGGGGGAGCGAACCCCACGAGAATTATTAGCAACAACGCGCACATGGGCAGAGCGCTCTTTGTTATCTCCTGCACGCGATATTGGTTTAGGCGGAATTCATTTGCCCGAACCCGAAGTTGTTGGCGCAACATCGGCCCACGAGATGCGTTCTCTATTGCGTACCCGAAGTCTTGCAGGAATCAATTGGCGCTATAACGAGAGCGCCTCGATAAATAAAGCCCGACAGCGTTTAGATGATGAATTAGCAACTGTTGCAACTCTTGGTTACGAGTCATATTTTCTTACAGTCGCTGATATTGCAGATATGGCGCGAGAACGTGGTATCAGGGTTGCAGCACGTGGAAGTGGGGCAGGCTCACTTATCTGTCACCTCTTAGGAATTTCAGGAGTTGATCCTTTGCGTCACGGACTTTTGATGGAGCGCTTCTGCTCACCGCTGCGCGCAGCGCTACCCGATATTGATATCGATGTTGAATCTGACCGACGTCTAGAAATTTATGATTTAGTTTTCAAGCGCTATGGCGAAAGTTCTAGATGTGCCACAGTGGCAATGGTCGATACATATCGCGCGCGCCATGCGATTCGCGATACAGGGGCAGCCCTTGGTCTTTCTGCGATGGAGATAGATCTGATTGCAAAATCAATGCCTCACGTGCGCGCTAGAAATATTTCGCAAGCGTTAGAGAATTTACCTGAACTTCGAAAGCTCAATCTTTCAGCCCCTCTTACTGCAATGACTATTTCACTCGCTGAAAAACTCGATGGTCTTCCACGACATTTAGCAATGCATCCATGCGCCATCGTTTTATCTGATGCCGGTCTCTACGATCGAGTATCAGTGCAGCGCAATGCAAGCGGTTATCCAATGGTGGAATTTGATAAAGATGATGTTGAAGCAATTGGACTACTCAAACTCGATATTTTGGGAGTTCGTATGCAATCAACAATCGCTTATGCACTCAAAGAGATAGAGCGCGTAGAGGAAAAGTGCGTAGATATAGATTCAGTACCGCTAGATGACAAAGCTACATTTGAATTGATCCAATCAACGCGCACCCTTGGAATTTTTCAAATTGAGAGCCCAGGACAACGCGAACTTGTTGGAAAGCTTGCACCAGCAACATTTACAGATTTGATTATCGATATCTCACTCTTTAGGCCAGGGCCAGTCAAGAGCGACATGATTACCCCGTTTCTCAAAGCCAGACATGGCTGGGAGAGTGCGCGCATTATTCATCCCGATCTCTACGAGATTCTCAATGAGACTGAAGGCGTTGTTGTTTTTCACGAACAGGTGATTGCGATTATTTCAGCAATGACGGGTATCTCCTTTGCGGCAGCCGATGAAAAACGGCGTGGAATGGGTGATCCTTCGCAGCAGCAAGAGATCTGTGATTGGTTTTTTCCTGCTGCAACAGAGCGTGGATACGAATTAGCAATCGTTACTGAAATTTGGGATGTACTGAGAGCTTTTGCATCCTTTGGTTTTTGTAAAGCGCATGCTGCAGCCTTTGCGCTGCCTACATATCAATCTGCTTGGCTAAAAACCCATCACCCTGCAGCATTTATTGCAGGCATCCTTACACATGACCCAGGCATGTATCCCAAGCGCTTGATACTCGATGAAGCGCGTCAAATGGGAATCACTCTTGCACCCCTTGATGTAAATCTTTCAGATTCTGTCTACAGAGTTGAAAATAGTGAGAATAGTTATGCAATACGCATTGCGCTTTCTACAGTGAGCGGAATTAGTGCGACTGAAATTGAATCTATTATCAAATCTCGCCCCTACACAGATATAACCGATTTTGTACGGCGCTCTGGTGCATCTATCCCAATAACTGAATCACTTATTCTCACGGGAGCTTTCGATCGGCTACATGCCAGCGATGAAATACATAGGCGCGATCTCTTGCTACATATTAAAGATCTTGTTCGCTCTCCAGTGCTTGCAGTCTCTGGTGCTCAAATGAATTTAGGTTTTGAACCTCCACCACTTATTTCAAGTGGCTTACCTGCCATGAGTGCAGCTGAAGGTGTACGCCATGAAGTAGAACGCTTGGGAATGGATATCACTCACCACCTTCTTGAATTCTATGCCCCATTTCTCAATGCAATTGGCGCAGTGCGCTCTTCTCAACTTCTAGAAGTGCGTTCACAGAGTGAGGTATTTGTTGCCGGAGTAAAAGTTGCGATGCAGACACCACCAATTCGTTCGGGTAAGCGCGTTATCTTTCTAACTCTCGATGATGGTTATGGGTGTAGTGATTCAACCTTCTTCACCGATGCACAAATTGATTATGCCGACATCCTTTATAACTCATCTCTGCTTTTAGTACGTGGCCATACTCGGCGTACAGGGGCTCGTGGTATTTCAATTCGGGCGACAGGGGCGTGGGATCTTCGCGGCGCCTACGAAAAGTGGAGCATTAAGCAAAGTAGCCTCGTCGTATGAGCGAGGAAGAGGCAACGCAATCAACAATTTTGCATGTTGATATGGATGCCTTCTATGCCTCTGTTTCAGAGCGCGATGACCCAACGCTAAAAGGCAAGGCCGTAGTTGTTGGCGCTGGCGCACGTGGCGTTGTTCTTTCTGCAAATTATGAAGCGCGCAAATTTGGAATTCATGCTGCAATGCCAGTGGGACGTGCGCAGCGCCTAGCACCACATGCAATTTTTATTCCGCCAGATCATGCGCGCTACAGCGAAGTATCTGAAGGAATCATGGAGATATTTCAATCATTTACACCACTTGTTGAGCCAATCTCATTAGATGAAGCATTTCTCGATGTCACAGGAGCAAAACGTTTACTTGGCACAGGGCGTGAGATTGCGCAGGCAATTCGTGCCAAAGTTGAAAAGCAAGAGGGTATTACATGCTCTGTCGGAATTGCGCCATCTAAATTTATTGCAAAGCTTGCATCAGGACATTGCAAACCGAATGGAATTCTTGAGATACCCATAGATCGCATACTTACTTTTCTGCATCCTCTGCCAGTCAAAGCAATATGGGGAGTAGGACCAAAGACTGCCGAAGTATTAGAGCGTTTAGGACTTCGTACTGTTGAAGATATTGCAAAACTTCCACGCACTACTTTGATACGCGCACTTGGTGAAGCAAGTGGTGCATCCCTTTATGAACTTGCATGGGGCCGCGATTATCGCGATGTTGTTACAGATGAACCAGAGAAGAGCATTAGTGCAGCAGAGACTTTCCCATTTGATTTAGATAGCCCCGAAGAGATTCTCAAGGAGTACTTACGCCTTTGTGAAAAAGCAACATCGCGACTTCGCGCCCGCAATCTCTTCGCTAAAACAATTTCAATCAAAGTGCGCTTTGCGGATTTCACAACAATCAATCGTTCAAAGACTTTGGCGCTGCCGATAGATTCCACACACGAGGTTTATGACGTTGTGAAAGGTCTATATACGGCGCTGCGAATAGAGCGAGCGCGCCTGCGACTAGTTGGGGTCGGTCTAGAGAATTTGAGCGAAGGTGCCCCGCATCAGATGCTTTTAGGTCAGCGAGAACATGGATGGCGCGAAGCTGAGAGTGCTATTGATAAGGCCCAGGCGCGTTTTGGGCGAGATAGCGTGCGCCCCGCCCGCCTCGTAGAACCTGAGAGCGAGTCTGATAATTCCTAGTAGCGATGAGAGAAAAGATGTTCTATTGTGACGCCATGGCACTTTCTGAGCATGAAAAACGTTTACTAGACCAGATGGAAGCGGCTCTTCTGACTGAAGATCCAAAGCTTGCAACGACACTCTCTGGCACCAAAATGCCTGTCGCTCGAAATCGCAGCCTCCTCGCTATTGCATTACTTGCACTTGGCCTCGCCACCATATTCGGTGGCCTCATTGCCAAGGTGACACTCATTGGAGTTATTGGTTTTCTAGTAGCCCTCTCTGGACTCATTCTTCTACTCTCATCCATCGGGGCAATAGCAAAAGCAGCTCAATCTCCACGCTCACCACGCAAGGGTTTTGGCTTGAGTGATCGGCTGGAGAAGCGCTGGGAAGAGCGAAATACTGATCAATAAGATCTAACTCCAAAGAAGTGAGCTCCTTCGGGGGCTCTTTTTTTATGCCCTCACGCCCGTAGGCGGGGAATCAGGTGGGGAGGAATGGGGAGAAAGGTGGCGAAAGGTGGTTGAAAAAGGAGTGAAGTGGAGTAAAGTGGGGGATTATTGCGCTTAGGCAATATCTAGCGATCCTTTGGGGAAGGGGGCGCACCACATGTTTCTGGGCACCCATGAGCCTCGTTTGGATGAAAAAGGCCGCCTCATTCTTCCTGCGAAATTTCGCGATGATTTAGCTGCAGGTTTAGTTATAACAAAAGGACAAGAACGTTGTCTTTATGTTTTTCCATCACAAGAATTTTCAGTTATTACTGACACGTTAAAACAAGCGCCAGTCACTGCGAAATCAGCACGCGATTACCAACGTGTGATGTTTGCAGGAGCGCACGATGAAATTCCAGATCGTCAAGGTCGCATAACAATTCCACAAGGACTGCGCACATATGCAGCACTTGAAAAAGATTGCGTAGTTATTGGCGCAAATACTCGCGTTGAAATTTGGGATGTAACTGCGTGGAATGAATATTTGGCAGATCGCGAAAAGAGTTTTGCTGATGTTTCAGAGGAGGTATTCCCGGGCCTCTTCTAAAAAAAAGTTTGGTCCAACTCTCTGTTGTGGCCACCGCCGACCCTTCGAAAGTATCGGCGCCCCTTCCCCGGCGCCGATACAAAAATAGATCCGTCGGCCGGCGGTGACCAGAGCAGAGAGAAAAGCTCAAGAAATACGAGTAGCGAGATGGGGGAGAAGATGACAAGTACTACGCACTATTCAGTGATGCGTGATCGTTGCGTTGAGCTTCTTGCTCCCGCAATTCTTGCAAGTGCGAATCCAGTTGTTATCGACGCAACTCTTGGTTTGGGTGGTCATACAGAAGCATTATTAAAAGCATTTCCTAATCTGACTGTTATCGGAATAGATCGTGACCAAAGCGCAATAGATCGCGCAACCGAGCGGCTATTGCCATATGTAGATCGACTAAAGACTGCTCACTACACCTTTGATCGTATTGGCGATGTAGTGCAATCTTTTGGTTACAAGGAAATAACTGGAGCGCTCTTTGACCTTGGCGTTTCTTCGATGCAATTAGATGAGAGCAATCGTGGCTTTTCATACTCACAAGAAGCACCACTTGATATGCGTATGGATGCATCCCAAAGTCTGACTGCAGCAGAAATCGTTAATACTTACGAACCGGGGCAATTGGTTCGAATTTTGCGTACATATGGTGAGGAAAAGTTTGCAACTCGCATAGTTGAATCTTTAGTGAAAGCTCGCAGCAAAGCCCCACTCAATTCCACAACCGAGCTTGCAGCACTAGTCAAAGAGGCTATTCCGGCGGCGACGAGACGTACCGGTGGCAATCCTGCGAAGAGAACTTTCCAAGCGCTGCGCATTGAAACTAACGATGAATTAGGTGCCGTTTCACGTGCACTACCAATTGCTATGCAACTTCTCAGCGTTGGCGCACGACTTGTAGTCATGTCATTTCAATCACTTGAAGATCGAATCGTAAAAGAACTATTTATGGCCTCCACAACATCTGGCACTCCACGAAATCTTCCATTTGAACTTCCGGAGTTTGCTGCGAAATTCTCACTTGTCGTCAAAGGAAGTGAAACTCCATCTGAAGAAGAACTTATCGAAAATTCAAGATCAGCCTCGGTTCGACTTCGAGCAATTGAAAAGGTGGCGGCATAATGGCGATAACAGCATTTGCACCGGCAATTACGCGTTCAAAAGAACTCATTGTTGAGAAGACGAATCAAGTAGCGCTTAAAATTGTTAATAACGACTCCGAAAGCAAGCAAGCTAATAGAAAATTCTTTGCCATATTTATTTCTATTGTTGGCGTTAGTGGATTCATGCTGTTACTGGTCATCAATACCCTTCTTGCCCAAGATGCTTTTGAACTTAGTCGCCTCAAGGCTGAAAGTCGTTTAGTCAGCGATCAACGCGAAGCACTTGCACGCGCAATTGAAAAGTCTTCATCACCAAGCGCACTTGCTCACTCGGCATACGCACTTGGAATGCGCCCATCTGATTCTCCAATTTTCTTGAATCTAGATGCTCAAACTCTTGAAACTGGAGTTAAACTCAATGGGTAATTTTTCACTAGCTCACGGGAGAATTAGAGTGCTCATTATTGGGGCACTCGTCTTTCTCATGGCGTTTGGAATGCGTTTAGTTCAGATTCAAGCTGTACAAGCATCGAGTTATCAAAATCGCGCAAATAACGAAATGTCATTCACTCGTACTTTGCCTGCGCCACGTGGTGAAATTACTGATATTCATGGAGCCCCTTTTGCTCGCAGCGTTGCAGCAACAAGCATCGTTGTTGACCAAACACTTGTTACCGATCCTGCAAAAGTTGCAGCTTTTGTGGCACCGATACTTGGACTTACTACTGCTGAAGTCGCAAATAGCATCACGGGTACCAAACGCTGGAGCATGGTTTATAGAAATGCTAAGCCAGCAATATGGAAAAAACTTAGCGAAGCAATGGCCGCATACAACGCATCATTGAGTAAAGAAGAGATTGGGAAACGAATTGTTGGATTTCTCCCAGAACGTGGATATATCCGCGAGTACCCATCAGGAAAACTTCTTGCATCCCTCATTGGTTTTGTAAATAATGATGGCTTTGGTGCATCGGGTCTTGAATCAAGCAAGAATTCAATCATTGCTGGCGTTGACGGTAAATATTCCTACGACAACGGATATAAGGCTGAAATTCCGGGCTCACAATCTGAAATAATTCCAGCTAAGACTGGAACGACTATTCGATTGACCATTGATCGTGACATTCAATGGGTTGCATCCAAAGCTATAAGTGATGCGGTCAAAAAATCTGGGGCGCTTAGTGGAACTGTCATTGTGATGGATCCAAAGACTGGCGAAATTTTGGCACATGCAACTGCTCCAACTTTTGATCCAAATAACCGTAAAGATGTCCCACTCTCTTTGATGCGCAATCCATCTGTGCAAGATGTTTACGAACCGGGCTCTACTGGAAAAGTTATGACTCTGGCTGCGGCAATTGAAGAAAAATTAGTTTCCCCTGACACGGTTTTTACAGTTCCTTATGCACTGAAGCGCTCTATCAAGGTTTTTCATGACCACGAAAAGCATGCAACAAAGAGATTGACTGTTTCTGGAATTCTTGCTGAATCGAGTAATACTGGCTCCATTCAAATTGGTGAAAAGCTGGAAAACCAAAAGCTCTATGACTACCTCACTAAATTCGGAGTTGGTGTAAATACAGGTTCAGGTTTACCTGGTGAATCCCGAGGACTCCTTGCCCCAGTTTCGAAATGGTCTGGTACATCAGCGCCAACGATTGCTTTTGGTCAGGGATATTCACTTACTGCAATGCAAGCAACAAGTATTTTCGCAACCATTGCCAATGATGGCGTTCGAGTATCACCAACTGTAATTTCTGGTACAAGTGATTCAAGCGGACATTTCACTCCAGCTGATGCTCGCGCTAGCGAACGAGTAATAAGTGCACAGACAGCACAATCAATGCGCATAATGATGGAAAGTGTTGTCTCTACGAACGGTACCGCTCCAGCAGCTGCAATTCCTGGCTATCGTGTTGCAGGAAAAACAGGTACTGCAATGCGATTCAACTCGGCATGTCATTGCTACAGCGGTTATACAGCATCATTTATTGGATTCGCACCAGCCGATAAACCACGATACGTCATCAGCGTTACGATTCAAGATCCAAAGGGTTTGCACTGGGGTGGCGCACTCGGCGGCCCTGTATTCAAAGATGTAATGTCATTTGCACTCAAGAGTGAACATGTGTCACCGACTGGAACAAAGATTATTCCAGTAGCGCTCAATGAAAAAGAACTTAATGCGCGCATCAAGAAAGATGCGGTGAAGCAGTAATGCTAAGACCTATGTCGAGCCCGAGTAAGACACTCGATACAGTCGCTCAAATAATTTCTGCACAATCATCTTCCGATCCCTCTGAACTTATGAAAATTTCTATCACAGGAATTTCACAATCAAGTAATAACATTGAAGCTGGCGATATTTTTATTGCCCTACCTGGAGAAAAGACTCATGGCGCTAAATTTGCCTCAGATGCAATAAAGAGGGGTGCTAAGGCGATACTGACAGATACTGCTGGGGCGGCTCTAATAACTGGTATTCCCGTTCTTATAACAAGTAATCCACGTCGAAGCGCGGGTGTTCTTAGCGCATGGTTCTATAGCGAGCCAATGCGTGATCTTTACAGCGTGGGCATAACTGGGACTAATGGGAAAACGACAGTTACAACTATTTTGCATCAGATAATGTCCCTTGCTGGTCGTGATAGTGGGTTGATTGGAACAATCGAAACTCGTATTGGTAGTGAAGTGCTAAAAAGTAAGAGAACCACTCCAGAAAGCAGTGAACTTCAATCACTTGCCGCAGTCATGCGTGAGCGACACATGCGTAATCTCATAATGGAAGTCTCAAGTCATGCAGTTGCATTAGATCGCATCAGGGGTAGCCATTTTGCAGTTGTAGGATTTACGAATCTTTCTCAAGATCACCTTGATTTTCATAAAACGATGGATAAATATTTTGAAGCAAAATCCGCTCTATTCACTTTCGAATATGCAGATCTTGCCGTCATCAATATTGACGATTCACATGGGCGAAAATTACAAGAAATAACAGAGCTACCAGTAATTACACTTTCAAAAATAAATACCGATGCTGATTGGCATTACAGCAATATTAGTAGTGAGTACTACGGAGCTCATGTTGCAATACGCGGATCAGGTGGGATTCTTATTGAGGGCAAAGTAAATCTGCACGGCGGATATAACTATGACAATCTCTTGATGGCTATAGCAATTGCTGTTGAAAGTGGAATTGACCCTATTGATATTGCTTCACTCCTACCAAAACTTCGCGGTGCATCGGGTCGCCTAGAATCAGTAGCACTTGGTCAAAAATTTGCTGCTTTTGTTGATTATGCACATTCACCTGATGCAGTTGCTCGTGTTCTAGAAACTGCTCGCGAATTGAGCACGGGACGTGTTATCGGAGTATTGGGGTGCGGAGGTGATAGAGATCGCAGCAAGAGATCTGCAATGGGTCGCGCACTCGATGATGGTAGTGATGTGGCAATTTTTACAAGTGATAATCCACGATCTGAGAGAGCTGAAGATATTCTCAAAGAAATGACCGCTGGAATCAAATCTGCGAGTGTCATAAGCGATCGTGCGCAAGCTATTAAAAGTGCAGTAAACGAGGCGCAGGATGGAGATCTGGTAATTATTCTTGGTAAAGGACATGAGACTGGTCAAGAAATTGCGGGAGTACTTCATCCATTTGATGATCGAATTGAATTAGCAAAAGCAATTGAGGAAAAGAAATGATTCCTCTTAGTGCGCGAGAAATCTCAGTTATTGTCAAAGGAGCATTACATGGAGAACCCAATGTAATTGTAAGTATGCCTGCAGTATTTGATTCACGAGAGGCCAAGAACGGATCCCTATTTCTAGCACTTGTTGGAGATAATCAGGATGGTCATGATTTTGTAGAAGCAGCTATTGGTAATGGGGCAGTGCTTACTTTTTCTACTCGAAATGTCAAGGGTAATCATGTAGTAGTTAGTGATGTAATTGAAGCCGTTTCACTACTCGCCCAATTTGTGCGATCCAAGTTATCTGATATGACAGTTATTGGGATAACAGGTTCACAGGGAAAGACGAGCACAAAGGATCTATTACGTTCCATTTGTTCAGCATCAGGAAAAACAGTCGCACCAATGGCTTCCTATAACAATGAATTAGGAGTTCCGCTTACTCTTCTGCAGTGCAATGAACAAACCCAATATTGCATAATTGAAATGGGTGCGCGCCATAAGGGAGATATTACAAAACTCTGTTCAGTGGTCAAGCCCGATATCGGTGTAGTTCTGAGAGTCGGAAACGCACATATTGGCGAATTTGGTTCGCAAGATGCGATAGCACAGACAAAGTCAGAGCTAATTCAATCTCTTTCATCAGATGGAGTTGCGATTCTGGGAAGCTATGACAAATTTACAATTGCGATGAAGGCATTACATAAAGGTAAGACGCTCACATTTGGAGAGAATCAAAGCGATGATGTTCGAGCTGCTGATATTGAGACTCGAGAAGGACGTGCGCATTTCGATTTAGTAACACCGCAAGGCAGAGATGCTGTTGGTTTACGATTAATTGGAACCCACCATGTTTCTAATGCACTTGCTGCAGCAGCTGTTGCGACATCTCTTGGAATTCCGATAGAAGTAATTGCAGGCGCTTTATCGACGGCTGAGATTTCGAGCAAGTGGCGAATGGAATTGCACGAACTTGATGGACTCATGCTTATCAATGATTCGTATAACGCCAACCCAGAATCGATGGCAGCAGCCCTTCGCACCCTTCTTCTCTTTGCACAGGAACGCGGGGGAGAATCGTGGGCATTTGTCGGAAAAATGCACGAACTCGGCGAGTCATCAGCAACTCATCATCTAGATATTGGCACCCTTGCACAGGAGATCGGAATTGATCACTGTGTTGCAATTGCAACGCCAGAGTATGCCCCGGTTAGTGGAGGAAATGCTTCGATGACTTTCCATAACCTAGCCACAATTGATAGTGCAATTGAATTCTCGTCGCATATCAATCAAGGAGATGTCGTTCTCGTAAAGGCATCCAGGGCCGAACATTTTGAACTACTTGCAGATGGCATTGAGAAAGCATGGAAAGAACGCGTAGGTGAAAACGAATGAGACAGATTCTTATAAGCGGAGCGCTGTCGCTAATTTTTGCACTGCTGGGTACCCCAATGCTTATTCGTGTCTTGGCAAAGCGTGGTTATGGACAAATAATTAGAGATGACGGGCCAAGTAGTCATCACACTAAACGTGGTACTCCAACAATGGGCGGAATTATTATCATTTTCGCTGCGCTATTTGGATACCTTGGCGCACACCTACTAACGCAAAATAGTGTTACAACATCTGCAGTATTAGTCTTTGGATTAGTTATCTCCTTAGGTTTTGTTGGTTTCCTTGATGACTGGCTTAAAGTTTCACGGCAAAAATCTCTTGGTTTGACTGGTAGGCAAAAACTCTTGGGTCAAGCCCTTTGTGCAGCAATATTTGGTTACTTAGGAATTAGATTTGCTGATTCCGATGGATTTACTCCAATCTCTCTTTATCTCTCTGGAGTTCGTGAGACTTCGCTCAAACTTGGCGCAGTAGTTGTGATTTTGTGGGTAGTACTAATGGTTCTAGCGACAAGTAACGGCGTAAATCTCACAGATGGACTCGATGGACTTGCTACCGGTGCATCAGTAATGACTTTTCTTGCATTTCTTCTTATCGGTGTTTGGGAATTTGGACAAAGTTGCGCGATAACTGCAGGCTCTGGTTGTTATCAAGTACGCGATCCACTCGATATGGCTGTTTTCGCAGCAAGTTTTGCAGCTTCGTGTACTGGTTTTTTATGGTGGAATGCATCTCCTGCTCGCATTTTTATGGGAGACACAGGTTCACTTGCACTCGGTGGCGCATTAGCTGGCCTTGCAACAACTCTCCGTGTCGAACTTTTACTTCTCCCACTTGGTGGCCTTTTCGTCATTATTACTCTTTCAGTGATTATCCAAACTCTTTATTTCAAAGCAACAGGTGGCAAGAGAATTTTCAAGATGGCACCCCTGCAACATCACTTTGAATTACTTGGCTGGGGTGAAGTCACTATTGTGCTTCGTTTCTGGATCATTGCTGGGCTCTGTGTCGCAGTTGGCCTAGGTCTCTTCTACGCACAATGGGTGGCGAAGTAAGAGAGATGGCTACGCTTTTTTCATCCCAAAAAGTGCTGATACTCGGCGCTGGTGTTACAGGTATTGCTGTTGCGCAAGCCTTATCTAAACGAGGCGCACACATTGGGATTGTTGATGAGAATAAAGATTCAATATTTGAATTTCTGAGAGTTGAATCGGATTCAATTGATCTTGCTCAATGGGATTCGATCGTTGTTTCTCCAGGTTGGAAAGAATCGCATCCAATAATTCAAGCAGCTCAATTAGCTGGGGTCGCAATTTTGAATGAGATTGATATTGCCTGGGAGATTCATCTTGAAATGGCTCCATCTCAAAAATGGGTTGCAATTACTGGAACTAATGGAAAGACAACTACTGTTGAAATGGCAGCGAGCATGCTGCGCTCTGGTGGTTTTCATGCAATTGCATGCGGAAATGTCGGCGAGACCGTGATTTCGGTTGTGGATCAAAATGATCCCTTTGACTACCTAGTTGTTGAATTATCATCTTTTCAGTTGCATTGGTCAAAAAAAGCGCAGTTTGTTTCGTGCGCAATTCTCAATATTGCAGATGACCATACAGACTGGCACGGCTCTTTTGAGAAGTATGCACAAGCGAAAATTTCATTATTGGATCGCGCATCAACTGCAATACTCAATGGAGATGATGGGGTAGTTGTAGAACAGAGCGCCCATTGGCAAGGAAGAAAGGTTTTTTATGGATTAGACACTCCGAAACCTGGAGAACTTGGCGTAGTAGAAAATTTATTGGTAGACCGTGCATTTGTTCTTGATCCCCAAGAAGCGGCGATGATTTGCGAGCTCGTTCATGTGAAACCAACTGCTCCACACAATGTCTCAAATGCACTCGCAGCCGCAGGTATCGCACGATCCCTTGGTGTCACGCATGAAGCGATACAAAAGGCCATTCAGAATTTCATACCTGGACGACATCGCATTGAAGTAGTGTGCGAAAAAAATGGCATTACGTGGATTGATGATTCCAAAGCAACTAATCCTCACGCTGCAGCAGCTTCGCTGCTTTCACAATTACACGTTGTTTGGATTGCGGGAGGTTTGGCAAAAGGTGCAAAGATGGAAGAACTCATTTCACGAACAAAAGGACGAATTCGCTCTGCCATAGTCATTGGTACCGATGGAGAACTTATTGCTAGAGAACTTCGCAGGCAAGCACCTGAAGTGCAAATATTCAAAATAGAGACACCAAATGATTATCACAAAGGCGCAGAGTCGAATTCTCTAATGGAAACAGTTGTGAAGAAAGCGCATGAAGTCGCCGTTACAGGCGACACCGTTCTGTTAGCGCCTGCGTGTGCATCTATGGATCAATTCATCTCTTATTCTGATCGAGGAGATCGATTCGCAGAAGCAGTAAAGAAAGTTGTACTTCATGAAGAATAGCCAGATGAAAAAATCAGCACTCACCGCGTTCCTTAGTAAGCCGGTAAATTTCTATTACATGCTTCTCGGAAGCACACTCGCCCTTACATTCATGGGCCTGATTATGGTTTTTTCAGCGTCATCGATTCATTCCTTGGAAACGAAGGGGAATTCCTATGGAATAGTTTTACGTCAGGCACTTGCAATTTGTGCAGCGATTCCTTTGGGATTTTTTGCTTCCCGCTTTTCATTGAAGAGATGGCAAGGACTTGCTAAAAGATCCCTAATAATTTCGATAATACTTCTCACTATTGTTCAAATAATTGGACGTAGCGTGAATGGAAATCGAAATTGGATAAGTTTAGGATTCGTCGACGTTCAACCTAGTGAGTTTGCGAAATTCCTAATGATTTTATGGGCTGGATACATGCTTGCCAGCCGAGAGCGTGCAGGTATAGTCCAAACAAATGTTTTGATGTTGATTGCACCTGGCTTCGCGTTAGCCATGGCTCTTATATACAGAGGTAACGATTTAGGAACAGTCTCTGTCTTTGCATTAATTTTGACCGGTCTCTTATGGGTTTCAGGTGTACCTATGCGCCTATTCACACTTGTAACAACAGTGGGATTTGCAGGTATTGCTGCTCTGATTGTGACATCACCAAATAGAGCGCAGAGATTACTCGTTGTATTGCATCCTTTCGCAGAAGGAGATTATAAGAATGCGGGTTGGCAACCAGCACACAGTCTTCTTGGCCTTGCTAGCGGTGGATTATTTGGTGTTGGGCTTGGTGCAAGCAGACAAAAGTGGGGAAACCTTGCCGAAGCACATACAGATTTTATTTTCTCAGTTATTGGTGAAGAGCTAGGACTCTTTGGAACACTTGCAGTTCTTATTCTCTTTGCCGCTCTTATTTTCTCAATTTTCAAGATTTCAATGCGAACTCATGACCCGCTTGTTCGCTACGTCTGCGCTGGAATTGGTTGCTGGATAACTATTCAAGTAATCCTCAATTTAGGATCAGCCCTGAGTGTTTTACCAGTTGTCGGCGTAACGCTTCCTTTCCTTTCATACGGTGGCTCTGCACTCATAGCAACATATTGGGCAATTGGTTTCGTACTGGGTGCAGCGCGCAGAGATCCACATATTTATGATGAAGTAAAGAGATCGAAGTTTCCATGGCTCGCATAATTATCGCTGGGGGAGGCACAGCTGGTCATATAGAACCTGGTCTAGCAGTTGCTCGACTCTGGCGAGATAAGAATCCAGCTGATCACGTTGCATTTTTAGGTACAAAAAGCGGATTAGAGAACACATTAGTTCCTGCATCGGGTTTCGAACTTCTTTTGATTCCAAAGGTTGTTGCACCTCGCAAAATATCTCCCGCAGCGCTGCGAGCTCCATTCACATTCATTAGCGCACTTGTACAGGCCCGCAATCATATTAGGGGCTCCCAAGTTGTCATTGGTTTTGGAGGCTACGTAAGTGCGCCAGCATATTGCGCAGCTAAATTATCTGGAATTCCAATTGTTATTCACGAATCAAATGCCAAACCTGGAGTTGCAAATAGACTAGGCGCGCTTCTTGGTGCTTCAGTGGCAATCTCTCGAAACGTAGAGAGCGGTAAATTTTCTGATGCACTCATCACCGGCTTACCACTTCGCAGTGAAATAATTGAAGCTTTCAATAGCGCGCAAAAAGATTGGAAGAAGGCGCGTCACCAAGCGAAAATTGATTTAGGTTGTGATCCAAGTAAAAAACTCATTCTCATAATGGGTGGATCCCAAGGTTCGATTGCTCTCAATAAGGTGGTTGCAGATTC
>Ga0209296_1001828_pt1 | contig 15701 bp, 26 predicted proteins | sample S_130206_EF_Meta_FD_187319 | JGI IMG/M metagenome (GOLD analysis project Ga0209296, IMG submission 187319) | Freshwater microbial communities from Lake Simoncouche, Canada to study carbon cycling - S_130206_EF_MetaG (SPAdes) (version 2) | ecosystem: Environmental > Aquatic > Freshwater > Lake ...
AAAAGACCTTCATTGTATGGTGAATGTGGGTCAGCAGGTTTATCTGTATTCGAATGATGTTTACGATGAACGGCAACCCATTCTTTTGTTACCATGCCTGTTGTTAACCATAACCAAAAACGCATGAAATGGCTTAAAATAGGATGAAACTCTATACCTCTGTGTGCTTGTCCTCTGTGTAGAAAAAGGGTTACGCAAATAATGGTAATATGTGTTGCTATTACTGTGTATATGATTTCATTCATTAAGCGGCCTCAGCCCATACTTCGTCCCAATTACCAGACAAAGCACCTTTGGCGTAATCTGTTACACGATTCTCAAAGAAGTTGCCGTGAACAGGACTATTAACCATTTCTTCTACCCATGGTAAAGGGTTCTTCTTAACTTTAAATACACCTTTGAGACCCAATGAAATTAATCTGCGGTCTGCAATGTATCTAATGTAATTCTTTACATCTTCTTTACTTAGTCGAGTCATCTCACCCATCTCAAAGGCAAGGTCAATAAACTTATCTTCTAATTTAACCATGTTCTCTGCAATGGTGTATAATTCACCTTTCAACTCATCGTTCCAAATCTCTTTGTTTTCTTCAATGTATGTTCTAAACAATTTAATCATTGATTCGCAATGCATTGTTTCATCTACAATTGACCATGTAACAATTTGACCCATGCCCTTCATAGTGCCGTTGCGTGGGAAATTCAATAACATAATGAATGAACTAAACAACTGCATACCTTCTGTAAATGCAGAGAATACGGCAATATGTTTTGCGGTGTTTTGTTTTGTTGTATTCTGGTCTGAAATGTCCAACAGATATTCGTGTTTCTCTTTCATCGCATCATATTCTAAGAACTGATTATACATTGTATCTGGCAGTCCAAGAGTTTCAATCAGGTGTGAATAGGCGGCAATGTGCAATGCTTCACGAGCTGCAAAACCTAATAACATCATTCGCACTTCTGGTTGACGAAAGTATGGTAAGTAATTCTTTACATAACCACCTGCCACATCGATATCACCTTGTGTAAAGAAACGGAAAATGTGTGTGAGAAATTGTTTCTCACTTGCGGTCAATCTATTCTTCCAATCCTTAACATCTTCCAACATAGGAACTTCAGTATGCAACCAATGGATTTGTTCATGTTTCAACCATGCCTCATATGCCCATGGATAATGGAAGGGTTTGAATGATTGTCTCTCATCCATTAAATTACTTTTTGCTTTCTTAATCATAACGCCTCTAAAAATTGTTTTGTTGAATGTTCCCATGTCCATTTCTTGGACGATTCATATACTTCACGCCTGTTAATTGAATAACATGCATATACATTGTGTTGTAAGTTTTCACTATACATTCCATTATACATCAGTTCAATTGCTTCTAGTGGTCCCGGTTCTTCATATGCCGCAACAGGCGTACCACTTGCTATACTTTCCAAAATGACAATTCCAAATGTATCCGTCTTTGAGGGAAATACAAAAACATCCGCACTTGCATACCATTCGGCTAATTCTTCACCTTGTTTAACACCCAAATATTCTACATCTGGATATTTTTTCTTTAATGACTCCAAATAAGGTCCATCACCAATAAGGACTTTACGACCTGTCAATTTACAAAATGCATCTAAATTCTTTTCTTTTGAAATTCTCGATACACATAATATAAATGGTTTGCCTTCTTTTCTTCTCTGTGGATTAAAGACTTCACTATCAACACCTCTTGTCCACAATTTTAAAAACTTAAAACCTTTTGTGTTCAAATGTTCTATCATGCCTTTAGTTGGCACCATAACGCATTTTGAAGTATTATGGAACCACCTGAAATATGCATAACTTAACCATAGTGGCAAACCAATTCGTTTCTTTATAAACTCTGGAAATAATGTGTGAAAACTTGTTGTGTAAGGATAGTTATGTTTGTTTAAAAGATACCTCGCATACAGTCCTAATGGTCCTTCTGTTGCAATATGAATCTTATAACCTTCATACATGGCAATCCACAATAACTGTTTAATTTTCCATGGATTAACAACCAATTCAATTTCTTCGTAACCTTTTAAAGTTTTTCTCTTTAACTTAGGATGATATGGTGTTATTAATTCGAATGGTTGCCTTTTCTTTTCCATTTCTTTACATATGTTTTCATATGTTCGAACAACACCATTCACTTGAGGCGCACATGCATCGGTGATGATTACAATTTTTTGCACTCTGCACTCACTTTAAAAGAATCAAATTTTAATTTATATGTCATATTATTTAATGCTCTGATACATTCTTGTTCTGTTGAAAATTCAATTGTTATTCTACCTGGTATATCATTCGCATTGCTCATATTAACTGCTAACAGTATTAGTATCCATTTCATTTTTGATTTCGTTCCATGTGATTATCTCCCAACGGCCATCACTATGTTCTACCAAAGCGGTGCAAGATTCTACCCAATCACCATCATTCATGTAGGTTACGCCACCAACTTCTTTAATCTCTGCATGATGTATATGTCCACATATAACACCATCATATCCTTTTTTCTTACAATATCCCGTAAGGTTCTTTTCAAACTGAAACATAAAATCAACTGCTTTCTTAACACGGTGTTTTAAGAATTGACTTAATGACCAGTATCCAAAACCAAACTTATGTCTAACCCAATTAAATTTACTATTCAATGATAAAACAAAATCATATGCTCTATCACCTAAAAAAGATAACCATGGTGCCAACCTAGTAATGCCGTCAAACAAATCACCATGCACTACCAAATAGCGTTTACCATCTGCACCAACATGTTCAGTTTGATTATGTATCTCAACCTTACCAAAACTAAAACCATATGGTATCATAGGTCTTAGAAATTCATCATGGTTGCCCGCAATATAGACAACTCTTGTTCCTCTTTTTGCATAACCTAATACTCTACGAACTACATTTGTGTGAGATTGTTTCCAGCGCCACTTGTTTTGTTGTATCTTCCACGCATCAATAATATCACCAATTAAATATAATGTTTCGCAAGTATTATGTTTTAAAAAATTATTTAATAATTCCGCCTTACAATCTTTTGTCCCCAAATGCACATCACTAATGAATATGCTTTTGTAATGCATTTATTTTTCTCCGTCTTTTTCTTTTTTGACTTCTGAATATACAGTAACAGGTGGATTAAATCCTTTCCAACTATCTTCTGTAAATAATTTAAGTGGTTTCCAAAATTTGTGTAAGATATTGTTTATCACAACAACACCCACTACTATTACGACAAAACCTAACATTGTTAAAACACTACCCGCAAAAAATACGGCTGCTTGATCCTTATCCATTATTTTGACTCCTTCTTCTCAATAGGAGGAGGGAAGTAAGGTTCAATCACATAATGATTTGCACCCCACCAACCAAATGCACTTAAAAATCCCCACATAACTATTTCTAATACCATGTTATCTCTCCATCAATTCATTAACAAAATTCAATAATAATTTATGTTGCGACCCGTTGTGATATTTACCACGCATCCAACTATAACTTTCATACCAATGATTCTCACTTTCAGGATGACAACCAATTAGACCGATTCTATTCTGTATGATTGCCATATTATCACCATTACTGTATGTTGCAACAGTTTCATACGGCGACATATCACCACCAACTAAAGCACAACCATCATAAAAAAACATGTTACATGGTTCATTTCTCCACATAACAGGCATATTCTTTGCATGTGGTCTTTTTGTGCAAGTGTTTGGTTGTTTAATATATTGAACCGATTCTACTTTGTCAAGTATATCAAAGTAAGTTTTATCTGCCCAATATGCACCCATACAAATGCCAAGGTATTTACCACCATTCATTACAAAATCTTTTATGCGTGGTGAATTTTCACGCATAAGGTAATCAAAACTATCTGCATCACCGATACCACCTGGCACACAGACCATATCCACATCATTAAAAAAATTATCTTCTAAATCGTGCTTTGTGAAAATCTTAAATCTATAATCATCACTCAGCGCCTTCATTATGCCATTTCCAGACTGCACCGAACATTTAGGTTGGTGTAGAAATAATGCAATTGTCGGTTTCATTAATCACCTTGTTCATTCATACGCCATTTGTTTTCCGGCAGGCCATAATCCCACTTTGGATCCATTTCAACATTCCATCTAGTAGTAGCAACATTAAAATCCGGTATCTTCATTTCTTTAGGATTACTTGCTGGTTCAAGGATGATAATACGATTGTTTGGTTGAGCGGCAAATTGACCATTGTCACATTTAATAAAGTTAAAAGATTTGTGATCCTCAACATCCTCACTATGTCCACAATCTATGGTATTAAAATCCGGATGTGCTGAATCCACAGTAAAAAGATATTCTCCTTCTAACCAAGATCCATCCTTCATTTTAATTTTACATCTCATATTTGCTATCATTGCTTTTTTGATTACTGTGATATCATAAGACATACTGTTCCATAATTGTAAAAAATCTAACGGATAAGGTTTACCTTCTATGGGTTTCCAACAATATGCATGTAATGGTAGTTTATCATATAACGCACCATACTGATTCAAATATGATTCAATTCTAAATGCTTGGCTACGCTGAGACTTTATTGTTATCCACCAACAAGGTTCAAGTTCTCCGTGACCTTTTTCAAAGTCATAGAGAAACTCTTTGCGAACAAAGCATTTTACTGGTGGTAGATTAGCTACAATGTGTGCCATTAAAATGCCACCGATAAACCACAACCACAAGTTGATTTAACTTCTGGATTAGTTATGACAAATTGTGAATTGAATTTTTCATCTCTATAATCTAAAGTAGCACCCATTAAATATTGTGCGGACATTGAATCAACAAACACTTTAATAAAATCTTTTTCAATCACAAAATCATCCTCCTCTTGTTTGTCATCAAAGGTGAATTCATATTGAAAACCTGAACACCCTCCACCTCTTACTGACATTCTTAATGCCAAATTGTCATTATCTTTTTCTTCAACAATTAAATCTCTAATTTTATTGAAAGCACTATCGGTTACTTTAACCATTTTTATTCCTTACATGAACATTTAAGTTCGTAATCTTTTATTGCTGCTTTAATAGCGTCTTCCGCAAGGATACTACAATGAATCTTAACTGGCGGGAGTGCGAGTTCCTCTGCAATTTCGGCATTCTTAATTTGTCCAGCTTGCTTCAGCGTTTTACCCTTGACCCACTCCGTGACAAGCGAACTACTTGCAATTGCCGATCCACATCCATAAGTTTTAAATTTTGCATCAGTAATTATTCCATCTTCAACTTTAATTTGTAACTTCATTACATCACCACAGGCAGGTGCTCCCACCATACCTGTGCCGACATTTTCATCAGTCGAATCCATTTTACCAACATTGCGTGGATTTTCGTAATGGTCTAATACTTTATTTGAATATGCCATTTAACCTTCACACGCTAAACAAATGTCATCACTTGCTAATTGTTTCATATCTAATTCTTCAATAACTTTTCTTTCGATTCGTTTCGACACTTTATCTGCCTTGGCCAGTTTTTCTGAACGGCAATAGTATAATGTTTTTAACCCTTGTTTCCATGCAAGAAAATGAACTGCATGTAAATATTTCACATTAACATCTGGTCTAAAAAAGAGGTTGATAGACTGCGCTTGGTCAATGAAACTCTGTCTGTGAGCTGCATGGTCCACAATCCATCTTTGGTCAATTTCCATACCGGTCTTATACACATCTTTTGTCCAGTCATCGAGGAAGTCCAAGTGTTGGACTGATCCGTCATTTGCGATGATACTCGACCAAATCTCTTGGTAATCAAGTTTATTGTCATTTGCACACCTATCTGTGATTATTTTATCAAGATGTTTATTTTTATTCAAATGCGAACCACTTAATGTGTCTTGTCTGTATGCGTTAGCTCTAAATGGTTCAACAGAAGGAGAAGTATTGCCCATAAGAATACTTGAAGAAGCATTGGGTGCTACAGCCATAACATGTGCAAACCTACGACCAGTACCGGCACAATCAGGTGCCTCACCCCTTTCACTACCCAATTGAAGGTTCGCATCATTTAGTCCACTACTGATGTGTTTGAACATTTTGATGTTTGCACCTGTTGCTTGTGCTGATTCCCACGGCATGTTATTTCGTTGTAGATAAGCATGGAAACCCAAAGCACCGATACCAATACTGCGCTCACGACTGGCACTATACCTTGCACGCTTAACGGCGGAAGGTGCATTAGAAATAAAATACTCCAGAACATTGTCGAGCATTTCAGCAATATCACGAAGGAATAAAGGATCAGATTTCCATTCATCATAATACTCCAAGTTTAGTGATGATAAGCAACATACTGCGGTTCTCTCTTTATCAGTTGGTAGAATAATTTCACTACACAAGTTTGATTGTTTGATTGAAAGACCGAGTTTCTTTTGAAACTCCGGCATCATACGATTACTTGTATCAATGAAATGCAAATAAGGTTCACCTGTTTGCATACGAATTTCTAAAATTTTCTGCCACAATTCTTTTGCTGAAATAGTATCACGCACTTCACCCGAATGTGGGTCTTTTAAATTCCATGTATCATCTGTGGTTGGATCCAACATAGACTTTTCAATCAACTGCATGAAGTCATCCGTGATATTGATACCATGATGCAAATTCTGGCAACGCATGTTTTGGTCACCAGTTGGCTTTCTCATTTCAAGAAAGATAAGAATGTCTGGATGAGAAATATCAAGATAAGCGGCATAAGAACCACGGCGAGTGCGGCCTTGGCGGTATGCGAGGCTCGATGCATCATATGTCCTGAGATGAGGCATAACCCCAACAGACTTATCGTCAGCACTACGGATTCCAATTCCAATTCCAACACCGCCTCCTAACATTGACAACCAGTTTACTTCAGCGAGACAATCGACCAAACCTTCCGCACTATCATCGAGATAAGGTAAGAAACATGATATAGGAAGGCCACGCTTACTACGCCCAAAACTGAGAATGGGAGTAGAATAAGACAACCAATGTTTACTGCTATATTCATACAATCTTTGTGCATGAAGTTCGTTAGTGCCGAACGCTTTCGATACATGTGCAAACCTCTCTTGTGGCGAGACTTCATCTTCTCGCATGTAACTCTCTTTTAACCTTTTAATACCTAACTCATCGAATAAACTATCCCGAGAATAGTCAACCGTAATACCGTGAACGATATTGTTCATTCAAAACTCCAAATTCTTATTGTTCTTGTGTAATAAACTCATTCGCCATCGGAAATACTTTGGCGATTACTTCTGCACATGTGTGTGCGATTACTCTGTGTTCTTTTTGTGTTCCATTCTCGGAACGGAGTTGTATGTAGTGTATCCATGACCTAAGTGTTCCATTCATGTATAATTTAGAAACGGTGAGACCTTCTGGTAATACTGCTCTTGCTTGTTCTTTTGCTATGCCGTTTTTAATAGCCCATTCGTATTCTCTTTTAGCGGCATAGATAACTCGTTGTTGAGCTCTGTACCATTCATTTTGTAACAAATGGTCATCTACTTCAATACTGTTTTGTCTATTTTTTGTGTCTTGTAATCTTGCTTCTCTTGTAACAAAATCCAATTCTTTTGTTGGGTCAGCATATCTTTGTGAGAATTCCTGAAAACTAAAAGAACGGTGTCTCAACATTTGTCTGGCAATATCTCTTGTAGTTTGAATTTCCAAACACATAGACACCATTTCTAGTGGTGACCAATGTTGATTCTTAATCAGATAACGAATTAACTTCTCACTTGTATCTTTATTGGATTGATTGTCAGGATTTGATACCCTTGCACAAAATGCCACCAATTCAGTCATGTTTTCCGCAAAATATTCCGCAGGTTGGGAATAACTAATCAACTCAACTTTCATACTATACTTTCTTCCAAAAAACGAATTTAGTTTGTGCTTGTAGACCGGAGAAGGTGTTACTACTTATAATCCCTTCAAGTTCATCTGAAGTAATTCCACCAAGAATGATTTCATTGATATCTTTACCAGCAATATTATTTGGCCAAATAACGATATCATTACCTAACCTGATTGCATTTTGCATCATCTTCACGATTTCTTTGTTGCGAGGTTCATTGTCAAATATTAAAACTTTTTTATCTGATGAAATTTCATCGGATGTTAATACTAAATTTGCATCACCACTTGCAATACAATTACTTAGAAATAAACTATCAATAGGACCTTCAACGATTCTTACTGTCTCCGATAGGTTTACTCTATCCATACCATATAGAAGTTTGTCTTTACTATCATTGGTACGGAGTGTTACATAACGCAATGTCTTATCACTAGTCTCCAATGCACGACCAGAGACCGCAATAAGGTCATTATACTTATCATAGAAGGGAATTACAAGCCTTGCATCATCGACAATAGTTTTACCGTGGTTTGGTACCAAGGTATCACAAAATTGCTTGTAGTGTTGTGTGAATAGGAGTTTACTGTGAAATTTCTGCGGTATCTTTCTTTTGGTCAGATACTCTAAACAAAAATGTCCACTCGGGAGTTTGTCACACCATTCTGCGTGTTCGAAGATTTTTTGTTTTTCAACTTTATCAAATCTTGGCGATGGTATGTCGAATGTTGGCTCTTTGAAATTGGAGAAACCGGATTCACCCGATTTGTACCGCTCGAGGACGAACTCTTTGTGTAAAGAGTTATCCATGTGCTTGATGAGATTGCCAACATTTGTGCTCACTCCACAGTTATGGCATCGATAAAATAGATTCGTGCCTTTTTGAAAAACATATCCTCTTGCCTTTGTGAGATTCTTTTGGGAATCACCACAAAATGGGCAAGAGAAATTCCATAGGTAATCATTCTTCTGCTTGAAATTACGCAAGCGATGAGAAAGTAACCTTACATACTTAGATTCAATAGATAATGACATAGATTCATAATATAACACATCCGAAGATGTTTGTCAAATGTTAACCAAAAAACTTTGCGATTAGTTCCGATTGCCCTGAGACCCATCCAAGAGCGGCAAGAATACCTGCGGCAGTCCATACCCACTTATCTCTTTGATTTTTAAGTGCCGATATTTCTTTTGCCAACTGTGAGTGCTGAGTGCATGAAGCATCATACATCTCATTCAGCTTCTCTGTCAAGCCCTCTCTTGTCTTATCAAGGCAGTCATGCATTTCCTTAACATCAATTTTGAGTTCATCAAGTTTTTCATTAAGGTTTTCGACCTTAGTCTCTACGACACCTAGTCGTTCTACTGTGCTTGGCATTTTATTTCTTCTTTTCTGGGATTTCGGTACCTTCTAATTTCTTGTGTACCTTGATTTTTTTACATTCTTGAACAGGTTTGCCATCTTTACCATTGACTACTTTACCTGCTTTATCTTTTTTATCGTGGCAAACTTCTTTCATTTCGCCGCCAGCAAAAGAGGATACTGCAAAAAGTGAGAGGATAGAGGCAAGAATAATTTTTTTCATTTTAAACTCCTAATACATGCAATGCATGTTGATAATGTTTAATTCTATCATCTAGTCCAATGGTACCACCATTAATGCGTTTTGTAAGTGTGAGAATATCACCCTTATCCGCCCATTGATTCAAATTGTTTGATTCCCAGAACCAACATGCTGACTGAGCAGCACCCTCGAATGTTGCAAGGTATTCTGGTACATCTTCTACATCCATTTCTAAACTATCAGCAAATGCCTGGTAGTTATTTTTACCAGTCAATTGAATTAATCCACGACCGCAATATCTATAACCATCACCTGATGATTCATCGCCATTGCCCATGCGACTAGCATAAACTTTGTTTGCGATTGCTTCTTGTTTGTTTGGTAATGATGCATAGTGATTTGCAATTGCATCATCAGGGAAATACTTTGGGAAAATCTTACGAAGTGTTACGGCTTTGTAATTCAGATTTTCTTTTAGTGCTGTAAAACCACCAGATTCGTGAGCGCATTGTGCAACGAAGGCCGCAATTCGTTGTGGTGTATTGATATCATAATCTGGCAATAATTGTGCCAATGCTCTATGCCAATGTTCCACATAAGGATTTTTTGGCAACAATTGTTTTAATTGTTCTAGTGTTAATTCAGTCATTCTTTATCCTTTAAACGGCAGCACTTGCTATCATAATGGCTGCATTAATGATGGTATTCAACTGTTCTTTTCTTTGTAATTCTTCTGCGGACATTGTAATTGCTTGTTCAATTTCAAGACCTTCTAAAAGATTCTTGTATTCTTCTTTGCTTATAACACCAGCTTCAAATGCCTGTGTGTATTCGGCATATGACAATTCGATTTGATTTAAGTTCATCTTGGTTTATTCCCAATTACTTTTTGAGTGATTTCAGCAGACCGACTAATTTGTTGTAACTTGAGCTTACAAAACATGTCACTTGGTTTAGTATCTTTTGCATATGAATCTTTTCCTTGTTTAGACAACTCAACCATATTGGTTGCGAGTTTTAAAGTATCTTCATTACGAGGAATATATTGTGTGAAATTTCTCAATTCAACTGAATAATAATATAAATCGTTGAATGTTACTTCAGACTTCAATTGATTTTTACAATCATCGACACCTAATTCTGCCATGGTACGAATTTTACTTACCAGTGCATTTTCATTTGTGTCATATTTAGCCATAAAATAGGCATCATATACTGCACAACCATTTAGTGATAATAATGCAAATAATACTAGTAACTTTTTCATTTCACACTTTCATATATTTTTTTCTGAGATTTGTACCAATCAGTCCATGCATCAACTTTAATACGGCATTCGTGATACATTGAATAATTCTGAACAACTGTATCAACTACTACACTTAATTTAGTTTCTTTTTCCTCGACTTGTTTCAAATCTGGACAAGCCTCGATTAATTCTTTTGGCACATCAGGCCAAGGCATTTTAACTGGCGTTGATAAACAACCAGTCAATAACAATGTAGGTATAATCAATAATAATTTATTCATTTTGACTCCTTCTTAGGAGTAATAGATGCTTGATTCAATATCTGAATCGTTTCTGGTGCCACTTCACATTTTGCATCAATAAGTTTTTCAACTTCTTTAATTTTTTCTTGCATGATATATTGAGTTTCTCTTACAGTTTTAACTCTATCAATATATTTCTTTTCTATAACTGTATTAACTTCTTTTGATTGTTGTTCTGCAACTTTAACTTTATCTTCAAACTCTTTTACTTTGGCAAGGTAATCACTAATACCATACGAGTAACCTTCACCAAATAGTCCAACTACAAATAAAATGCCTGCAATCGACTTAACGATATTTCCATAAGAAGAAATAAATGGCAATTTAGATGCAAATGCACCAACGACAAGACCCACTATACCTGCAATAAAAACTGCATGTATTAAGTAGGTCAAAAAAGAAGAAAAAAAAGAAGATAGAAACATTACATATTAGGCGTTTTACGCATAAATGTTTTAAATGGAACTACTGACTTTTTCTTTTTTGGATTGACACCAGGTTCACCTTGTGTTCCAATACCAACGCCTGCTATTTGACCACCACCAACTGCATTGACTGGTGCATCTTCTTGTATAGGCTTACAGACATTATCGGTATTACACCAATAGTATCCTAATCCACATTCTTTTTTAAGTTCGTTACTCATTTCGTTCTTAGTATCTCGGCTATTCTCATGTCAACAGGAATATCGGAAGAAAATACATCGTGTCCTTTTATACTCTTTATCTTTTCTGGCATAAAACTTAAAAATAACAAATAAGTTTTTAATGCAGAGTAATCATCTTTTGACATTTTGAAGAACAATGCTCTTGCAGACACCTCTGGTCCAAAAACATTATAGAGAACCACTAGGTGATTTAGCACCAATTGTTCTCTAAGTTCTCCCATTTTACGATACCTACGAAACAACCTTTTAAGGTAATTGAATCGTTTCATATCGTCTTTAAATTCACTCATAATACAATTTGGTTTATCATACGCTTTAACCAAATATAACATTATATTTTCATTTGTCAAATCATCAAAGGACATTGTTATTCTTCTTCGTCTTCCTCCTCATCGGACATAAGGTCATTCATAGTTTCTTCATCGCCAATTTCAGCGTAAAACTCATAATGATTGTCATCGGTGAGATAATATAAAATATAAATGTTTGTTACTGCAACATCGCTACTAAGTTGCATAACAATCTCATCTCCTTCGGAATTGGCACCGTAAAGTGCAGGTAGGTCTATTTCAAACCTAGACAACACTTTACGGATAGCCTGTATACCACTTTCTGGAGAGAGAAAAGGTTTATCCAAATCTGTATCTAAACAAAAATTTACTTGGTCAATAGTTTTCTCATCGACCATAGTGGGAGTTGATGCAACTTCACCTGGAGTTACATCGTCCATTTCTTTTAGATATTCTTTAAAGTTCATTACGCTGCTGTATCTTGGAAGGTTACATCATCGTTTGCAACAGCGCCGCCGTCACCAGTCATTGAACCCATGGCAACTAAAACTTCTGTTTGAACACGGTTTGCACGACCACCCATGACTAATGTGATTGTGACATTTGCATTACCAGAAACAGTTGCAGTTGGAGTAGTTTCATATGATCCAGCGTTGTTCAAAGTAATTGATGTAACTACATTTGAAATCGAATTTACAAAGATTTGAGCATTTGCAGATGTGTTTCCTGTTCCGCCGCCAGTGAATGTGATATATGCATTACCCACATTACTTCTGTTAGCCGCACCAGCAGTAATGGAAGTAATATTACCCATACCAGTTTTACGCAAAACCCATCCTGCATGTGCTGGACGACTTGCTTTGTTTGTTGCTGATGTGTTTGCCATTTCGTTGGTATCAACACCAAAAACACCATATGCCGAATTTGTAATAAAGGCACTGGTTGTTGTATTACCATATGCTAAGTTAACATTAGCGGATGATTGTGAAACATCCACATAAGCGGTTGCGAATTTTGGAGCACTAGTATTAGCGTCCGTATTTGACCATAAAGCCATTTTTTCTCTCCTAAAGAATAAATTTTGTTTGTATGATATTTATGTGCATCAATCAGTTAATAATTTTTAGTTGGTGATTTAGTCATAATAGGTTCTGATTGAAACGCATCTTCCGACTCACCAGTTTTCTTCTTCTTAGCAGCATCTTTAACAATTTTTGCTTTGTTTGACATTGCTTGCTCTTTTACAGGTTTTTTCAAACTTGCACTTTGTCTCTGCATTGCTTGTCTTGCAAGGTGTCTTGCAACAGACATTGGACCGTGTTTTGCACCAGATTTATCGGTCGTAACAGAAGATGTTTTAGTATATGGACCATCAAATGGTGGTTTGTTAGCATCATCAGCTTTCTTTTGACGAGCTTGAATAGAATTTTTGTAGTTTGGTTCATCCATAACTTCGTTTACAACTCCTTCTTTGACATGGCCATATTTCTTTTTATACCAATCAGCCATGCCATGTGTTTTGCGATAATGTCTTACTGTTGCAGAATCATTTGCTTGGTCACGATACTTGTTTTCAGCAGTAGTATTGTGTGACTTCATTGCTTCAGCGGCAGCGTGTGCATCTTTAGCAATGTGAACCAATGCCTCATCAGACTTTTTGTGATACTCATGGCCTTCTAAAGGATGGCGTTGTGATACACGACCTTCTTGCACAGTTTCTTCACCAAGATATTTGTGGTCATGCACAGTATAACCTTGTTGTTTATAATGAGCAATTGCGGCACTAACAGCATGTTGTGGCTCTTTTGCTCTTACAGTTGCCTTACGATGTGTTTTTGGACCATTATCTTTACTCACTTGAACTTGCACATGGTGCCTTGTCGGTGTGTGATACTCATCATCTTCACGCTCTTGCATAACTTCTTCTTTTTTCATATCATTGGCAAATTGTTTTTTAGTTGCTTTCACAATACCACCGAAGCGTTTATTACCTTTATTGTAATCACCAGCTTTATCTGCCTTACTAGCATCTGCACCAGCGGCAGTCTTGTAACGACCCAACATATCATTAGACAATTCGTCAATCTGGTCAACTTCTTCTTTGACCCCACCAGCTTTAAGCATATCAATACGGTCACGATAACCACCAACACCAGGCTTGATATCTTTAGCTGCCTTCTTCAGAGCAGGTGAAGCATTTGGAATATGTTTCATCGTTGTTTTAGCTTGATGAGTTTCTTCATCAATCTCACTCATCATATAATTAGCAACTGTTGAAATGTAATCTTCTGCAAGAGTAATTTTAGATTGAACCCACTCAGGAAGATTATCATTATCTTCTAACATATCATGGACTCTTTGAGCATTGTTAATTACGCTTTGTAATTGGCCACGAGCCATATCACCTTCGTAATCATACTCTGTCTTTTCTTTTGCTTCTGTTGTTAATTTTTGTTCAGCAACAGATTTTGATAATTGTCTAAAATTCTTCATTTCATTGCCTGTTTTGTTGCAGTTGCATACATTACAGACTTTGCATCTTTACCATAACGCTCTTTGAAACCTGTCATGCCTTTTTTCATAGACTTAACGATTTCTTCACGCTTGTTCATTTCTGGCTCAGACATTTCACTTTCTTCAATAGTGATTTCTTCAACACCATTGGCCAAGTCTGCATTGATAACTTGAATTTCAACTTCTTCTTGCTTAACTGCCTGAACAGAACCTTTTGCTAAATTAGGTTGTGTTTTTTTACCTTCTGCTTTAGACTTGTTATCTTCTAATTCTTTCGTGAATTGTTCATTATTTGGTTCCTCTTTAATCATTGCTTCTGCAAGACCTTTGAGACCTTGTTCTTTATAAACACTTAAAAGTCCAGAGAATGTTTCGTTTACACGGCTTGAACGAACAAAGTTCTGACGAGCACCGTATTTTTTACGATTTGGTTTCTTTGGCTTGTCTGCTGCTTTTGCCAACTCATTCTCTTTATCATAATCTGTCTCGCCATATTCCGCACCTTTGGCAGTACCATAAGTGCCTTTGTGTGTATATTTACCATCTTTAGATTGGTATTCCTGAATCTGTTCAACTTCTTCTTTTTTAACTTCTGGTGTTTTTTTACCATCACGAAGTTTTTTGAAGTCATCAGATGTTAGTTCATCTTTCTCTGGCTCATGCACATCCAATTTTTGTTGATTTGGATGTAATTTTTCGCCCATCATAATTTTTGCGGCAACATCGGCCACAGCACGAATATTTTTGTTATCTGAATACATGAGGTTTCTCCTATTTAATTTTTATTAATTTAGCAATTCCAACGGCGCAGTGCTTTATTGATTGGTGAATCAGGGTCTCTCGCATTTTCAGGATTAGTCAATCTCTTTTTCATACCACCCATTCTACTGCAAAATGATTTTCTTCTTGATGCTCTTTTACCAGTAGGATTCTTTTCTGTCACAGCAGTCTTTAGTTTAGAACCTGGATTCTCTCTACGATAAGCATTAACTGCCTTCTGTGAAAGTCCATCTGTCTTGTCTTGTTTGTTAATCTTATTCCAATCTTCATTCAATTGAATAAACTTTGCGGCATCATTAACAATGTTGGACTCAGAGACAGATTTCCATCCGCCGCCTTTACCTTTATACCATTTTGATGCCCAACCATTTGCATAAGCAGATGGATACACATCAAATTTGGAACG
>Ga0209296_1001833_pt1 | contig 15685 bp, 17 predicted proteins | sample S_130206_EF_Meta_FD_187319 | JGI IMG/M metagenome (GOLD analysis project Ga0209296, IMG submission 187319) | Freshwater microbial communities from Lake Simoncouche, Canada to study carbon cycling - S_130206_EF_MetaG (SPAdes) (version 2) | ecosystem: Environmental > Aquatic > Freshwater > Lake ...
GTATACATTGTAATGTTTTCTGATTCAAATAAAACCTTTTCTTCAAAACTTTCCTTTGATTTTAAATTTTCATAATATGAAGGCATCCCATTTTTTTCTAAATATAGCCATTCTTCATTAAGATTTTTTTTAGAATGATATTTAACTCCAGATATTGCTAAATCTCTAGGATCTCTTACTATTTGAATTGCTTTTTCAGATATATCAAAGCTATTTTTTAAATAATCAAAATCTGAATTATATGAAAAAAAAATATGAGGCTTATTCAAATCTTTTATTTTTTCTATGTGTATATTTTTAAAATCATACCCATTAAATTTTGCAAATATTGAAAACATGTTTTCCATCCACACAGTTCCACTTTTGTGGTGTGTTCCAATCAAAATATATTTATTCATTATCTTCTGGGGTATATGATGGTGAGGGTCCTAATAGATATCCAGCATCATGATATTCAACCATTTTAGATGTCTTTTCTGGCTCCAGTTTATTTGCAATTATTGTCAATAGGTCATATATGCGGTGAAGCATAATATAATTGACCATTGGTAGATTATCTTCAAGGTTACTTGATTGTTGTTCTGTCATTTTTAATTACCTCCGCCTTCATCTTATCGTAAAGGTCTAGTCCAATTGTTTTCTTGTATTCACAAGAAAGGCAGTATAAGAATATATTTTCTTCATGATCCTGGTTGCACAGAAGAAGGCCTTGATCCATTGGGCATTCCAATTTAGGAGCAAGACCTTCATCTGCTAGATTTATATATTTAGATACATATTGTATCTTCATCTATTTCCTTCTGCTAGTATGGAAATTTACTTAACCACTGCTTTGTTTTAGCAGTTAAGCCATTCCAGGCTGACCAATTTTTACCGCCATTAGTCATATGATACGTTATCTCTGCGTTAATTACTGGATCAAACAATGTGTAGTAAGAATCCAGGTCAAATTTTTCTTTACGATCAGGGCCAAGGTTACCTAGCATATTGATCTGAAAAATTCCGTAGGAACTGTCTCCAGTTTTCCTGTTACCGTTATAAGCCATTGGTCGTCCATTGGATTCCTTTTTGGCTACGGCCCACGCCATTTTAAGGGCGTTTCCTTCAAAGCCTACAGACTTGAGTAGTCGAACTAGCTCTTTGTCTGTAAGAGCCTGTGAAGGCTTGTATACAGTAGTGCTGAACTTTTCCAGCGTTTGCTTCTTCAGTTGTATTTCTGTCTTTGGTATTTCTACCTTTAAAGCTTGAGCGGGGATCACAGTATTGTTTGTAAATAGAAACAATGTTATCATTACTATTACAGTTGAACTATGAACAAAATCACTCAACTTTTGTTTGATATTCTCCATTGGCATTTCCTCCTTTAGAGATAACGAACTACAATCATAACATTGGCGGTAAGTTACTGTCAAGTCGGTCAACCAGAAAATACCATGAAAATATCTATATCTACGCCTATTGTTAACCTTAGAAGTAATAATGGATATGGTTATGCCGCAAAGAATATTGTAAAGTCTTTAAATGATTTAGGTCACGAAACACCATTCCAAGATGCTAAAGCACCAGTTCAATTAAATTTTTCTCAGCCTGAGTTTTATAAGCTACATAGGAATCAGTATCAGATTAGTTATACTCCCTGGGAGTCTACAGAAATTCCAGATAAATGGCACGAAAATTTAAAGCATTGCGATGAAGTGTGGACAACATCTGATTGGTGTGCAAATGTATTTGAAGATAATGGATACAAGAATGTTAAAGTGTTTGCACATGGAATTGATCATATGTGGAAGCCTAAAAAACGTGAAGATGATGGTGTAATTAAGTTTCTTCATTTAGGAGAACCCGCCCCAAGAAAAGCGGGACAAATGGTAGTAGACGCATTTGTATTCTTATATGGGAATAACCCTAAGTATCAATTAACAATAAAAGCATTTAATCATAATACAACTCGTGTGTATAATAACTTTATAGATAAAAATATAATTGGATTGCCAAACGAAATATATGATAATGTAAAAATTATTACTAGTGATTATAATGATCAACAACTTTTAAATTTATATTATAATCACGATGTTTTGGTTTATCCTAGTTATGGTGAAGGTTTTGGGTTTATTCCGCTTCAAGCATTAGCAAGCGGGATGCCAACAATGTGCACAGAGGCGTGGGCACATTATAAAAACTATTTAGGTCCATTAAAACTTAAATCAGAACTAATTGATTCACCTTGGCCATTTCCTCATTCTGGAAAAGTTTTTGAACCAATCTATCAACACCTAGTTGAGACTATGAAAGATGTTTCAAATAATTTTAAAGCATATTCTGGATACTATTATGCTCAGTCAACTAAGATTCATGAAGACTATGATTGGTTGCAGTTGACCAATAATGCTTTTGAAGACATCTTTAAAAAGTTTTCCTAAGCCCTTCCCCCGCTAAACTTCTTTTGGTAGAATTAGAACCTATTCAAATTTAATCAATCCGTTAGGCGGAAGAAAAGGTGTCTATAAATGTCAAGAGCTATTGAAAATCCTTATGAAAACTTTATTGCGTTATCTCGTTATGCAAGGTGGATTCAAGAAGATAATCGCAGAGAAACATGGGGAGAGACAGTAGATCGTTATTTTGACTTTATGTTAAATCATCTAGATAAAAATCATGACTATACTCCAGATAGTAAGTTAGTTAAAGAATTAAAGCAGTTTGTGTATGATAGAAATGTAATGCCATCAATGAGATCAGTTATGACTGCTGGTGCAGCATTAGATCGTGATCATGTAGCAGGATATAACTGCTCATTTGTTCCAGTAGATAATCCACGTTCATTTGATGAGACCATGTATATTCTTATGTGTGGAACTGGTGTAGGATTCTCTGTTGAGTATAAGTATGTTAATAAGCTTCCTGCCGTCCCAGAGTCATTTGAAAAGTCTACTACAGTAATTGTTGTTGAAGATTCTAAACAGGGTTGGGCAAAAGCATACCGTGAGTTGCTTGCTATGCTTTGGGCTGGACAAGTTCCAGCAATTGATGTAAGTAGATTGCGTCCAGCAGGTGCACGTCTTAAGACAATGGGCGGACGTTCTTCTGGACCACAACCCCTCATCAATCTTTTTGATTTTACTATTGCAAAGTTTAAATCAGCAGCAGGTCGTCAACTGAAGCCAATTGAAGCGCATGATATTATGTGTAAGATCGGAGAGATTGTAGTTGTTGGCGGAGTTCGTAGATCAGCAATGATTTCCCTTTCAAATATTAATGATATTGAGATGGCTCAGGCAAAATCAGGAAACTGGTGGGAAGCAAATTCACAAAGAGCATTATCAAATAACTCTGTTGCATATTCACGCAAGCCAGAGATGGAGCAGTTTATTGCAGAATGGAAGTCTCTATATGATTCAAAGTCTGGAGAACGTGGTATCTACAATGTTGCAGCAGCGCAAGCTCAAGCGGCAAAATTTGGAAGAAGAAGCCCAGAAATTCATTATGGAACAAACCCGTGTTCGGAGATTATTCTACGTCCTTATCAGTTTTGTAATCTTTCAGAAGTCGTATTACGTGAAAACGATACAAAGAAAGATATTCAAAGAAAAATAGAATTGGCAACTATCCTAGGAACATGGCAGTCCACACTTACAGACTTTAAGTATCTTCGTAAAATTTGGAAAGACAACACAGAAGAAGAACGACTGCTTGGAGTATCTTTAACTGGACAGTTTGGGCATAAATTTATGTCTGGCAAAGAAGATATTGTTGCACTAGAGGCGTTCTTAATGTCTATGAGAGACAAAGCTAGAGAAGTAAATAAAGAAGAAGCAGGTAAGCTTGGTATTGCAGAATCTGCAGCGATTACATGTGTAAAGCCATCTGGAACAGTTTCGCAACTAGTAGGAGTTTCTTCAGGTATGCATGCTTGGCATTCTCCATATTACATTAGAACAGTTCGTGGTTCAAAAGGAGATCCAATTTCTACATTTTTAAAGGAAGTCGGAATTCCTGTAGAAGATGACGTAATGAAGCCAAACGATACTTATGTATTTTCATTTCCAGTAAAAGCACCTGAAGGTGCAATCACTAGATCTGATATTACAGCAATTGAACATTTAAATATTTGGTTGGTGTATCAGCGTGCATGGTGTGAGCATAAGCCATCAATTACTGTTTCTGTAAAGGAAGATGAATGGATGGAGGTTGGCGCTTGGGTATATAAGTATTTTGATGAGGTATCAGGTATTTCATTCCTACCTCATTCAGACCACACTTATAAGCAGGCACCATATCAGGAAGTATCAAAAGAAGAATATGAAGATTTACTTTCTAGAATGCCAAAAGAAATTCGCTGGGAAGACCTATCATTTTATGAAACAGAAGATGGAACTTCTGGAACACAAACCCTTGCATGCACATCGGACGGAAATTGCGAGATTGTGGATATTACCTCTTAATGGTAGAATAGTAGTATTGGGGTCTAGGCCTCAAAATTCTGAGCACAATGCTCAAAATTGGAGATGATCAAATGAATGCAGATCTAAACAAGGACGGGAAAGTAACAATGACAGAGGAAATTTTAGCAGCACTGGGAACATATGCAAGAGCATTCCTATCAGCAGCAATTGCTCTATATATGACTGGCAATACAAATCCAAGAGACCTTTTGATGGGTGGAGTTGCAGCCGTAGCTCCAGTTATTCTTAAGGCCCTATCACCAAGCAATAAAGAGTTTGGTTTTAAGTCAACAAAGTAATATAATTTATCAACAGATTAGGATTCCTCCTATGCTAAAATGGGCATAGGAGTTTTCCTTTTTAGGAGTAATATGGCAGCCCAGAAAAATTTTAAAGTGGATCAAAACGCTACATTTTCATTTGAAGTTCAATATTTAGATGAAAGTGATACCCCTATTCAATTACAAACATATACTGCAAAAATGCAAGTTAGAAATGTTTCTGGAGATAAATTAGCATTTACGCTTACAAATGTAGACGGACTAACTATTAATCCAACTCAAGGAAAAATTAATGTTTCAATTTCAGCAGACAGAACAAATAAAATGTTTTATCCAAAATCCGCATACGACCTTGTTATTATAGATTCAAGCCAAAATAAATATAGACTGCTTGAAGGTTTTATGACTTTAAATAGGGCGGTAACAATTTAATGGCAACACGTTTAGTTATTAATGAAACAAATCCACAGATAATCGTAAGGGCGGCTGGAGCACCTGGAAGAACAATTATTAGTGGATCTGGAAATCCATCAAATGATACTGGGGTTCCAGGAGACTTCTACTTTGATACAGTATCAACAAGATTTTGGGGACCAAAACCAATAAACAATATCTGGCTTATTGCAAACAGCTTTATATTAAATAAGCAGATATCAACAACAAATTCCTGGGAGATAGGCCAAGTTACTGGCCCAGTTTCAGGCATATACTCTATATCGATTACTCACAATTTAGGGTTCTATCCAAATGTCACAGTCAAGACTAGCGCTGGAGATGTATTGGAGACTGGAATAGATTATAATAGTATTAATCAAATTACACTGACAATGGCCCAACCATTTGCAGGGACAGCATACCTGTCATAAAGGAGAATAAAAAATGGCAAGATTATTTGTAACGGGAATTAACCTAAACAAAAATGAACTCCAAAATGCCAGAGTTCAAAACTTAAGCTCTGCCCCGTCCAGCCCAGTGGCAGGTCAGATCTACTTTGATACAGTTTCAAATGTATTAAAGTTTTATGATGGAGCTAACTGGGTTCCAGCATCTGGATCAACAGAAGTAATTCAAGATTTAATTGGCTCTTCCTTAGTTGGCGGAGTAGCACTAACATCAACATATGATGACACAGCTGGAACAACAACACTTGATTTAGACAATACAGCAGTAACAGCGGGAACATATGGTTCAACCGCTGCAAAGACTGTATCATTTACAGTAGATCAGCAAGGTCGTTTAACAGCAGCATCTGAACAAAATATTCAGATTGCTACAAGTCAAGTTACAGGACTTCAAGAATTTATTGAAGATTCTATTAATACAGTAGTAGCCGCAGGCGAAGGTATTGATGTTACATATGATGATACAGCAAATACATACACTGTATCAGCAGAAGATGCTTCTACTAGCAATAAAGGTGTTGCATCATTTAATTCAGATGATTTCAATACAACAAGCGGACACGTAGAGCTAGAAGATACAGTTGTTAAAACAATTACAACTGATTCTGGAGCTCTTACTCCCTCAACACACGGAATCTCAATTCTTGGTGGTGAAGGCGTTGATGTAACACATTCTGGAGCATCGATTACAGTGGCTGCAGAAGATGCAAGTTCATCCAATAAGGGTGTTGCAAGCTTTAATTCAACAGATTTTACAGTAACATCAGGCAATGTAATATTAAATGCTGAAAGAGTAGAAGATATCGTTGGAAATCTTGTTTTAGGCGGAACAGGAATTGATGCAACATATACTGATGGAGCAGGAACATTATCAATTGATATTGATTCAACTGTTACTACAAATTCAGGGACACAAACATTAACTAACAAAACATTAGGTTCAGGAACATCTTTATCTGCTAACCTAGATGCAAATAGCAATAAGATTATTAATCTTTCAACTCCTACATCATCAACAGATGCGGCAAACAAAGCATACGTAGATTCTGTATCACAAGGATTAGACGTAAAACAATCAGTTAGAGTTTCTACTACAACAAACGTAGATTTGTCTACAGCTTTAGAAGCTGGAGACGTAATCGATGGAGTCACACTTGTAGCTGGTAACAGAGTATTGGTTAAGCACCAAACAACTGGTGCAGACAATGGTCTTTATGTAGTTCAGTCTTCAGGAGCAGCAGTAAGAGCCGATGACGCAAATATTAGCTCAGAAGTAACTGCAGGGTTGTTCACATTCGTAGAAGAAGGAACTTTATACGGAAACACTGGCTGGGTTTTAACAACAGATAATCCAATCACTTTAGGAACAACACCACTAACATTTACACAGTTCTCTGGAACTGGAACATTTACCGCAGGTTCTGGATTAACTTTAAATGGAACTGAATTTAGCGTAGATGTAACCCCATCTTCTACAAATGCATCGCTTATAAATACAGGTGGAGCAGTAGAAGTAAAATTAAATACATCAGACGGACTTGAAGTAACAGCCAATGGTGTTGGAATTAATAATGGAACTGGGTTTACATTCTCTTCAGGAGCCCTAGTATTTGATACAGCAAATGGATACGGAGTAAGAAAGATATCATCTTCAGTAGGAGATGGATCTGCAACTTCATATACAGTATCGCATGGACTTGCAACTAGAGATGTAACAATTCAAATTTTTGATAATTCATCTCCATATGCTCAAGTTGAGGCAGATGTAGAGCATACAGATTCAAATACTGCAACAATTAAGTTTGCAGTAGCTCCTACAACAAATCAATATAGAGTGGTAGTAGTAGGATAAAATGCCAAAAAAGTTTTTAACTCCCGTTGTCCCGCCTTCACTGTCATCAGATCCTTCTGGTGCAGTGGCGGGTGCAATATACTATAATACGGCAGTTAATTCTTTAAAGTTTTATAATGGAACAACATGGGAAGAAATTGGAAATTCTGGTGAAGGCTCAACTGCCACAACAGTTCAAACAATAAACTCATATTCTTCAAATCCTACCAATGGGACAATAGCATATAACACATCAACTGGAAGATTTGTTATAGCCTATAATAATATTTGGAATGAAATTGCATATAAATCAGAAGCGGATAGTCCAGTAGATGGTGGAAGTTCTTCGACCATCTCCTTCGATTTAATTTTAGACGGAGGGGAGTCCTCAGACACTACTTTTGTTAATACATACTATAATGTATAATGAAGATATGTTCTGGGGGTAAAAATGGCAACGAAAATACAAATAAGAAGAGATTCTGCTAGTAATTGGACTTCAAATAATCCTACATTATCTGCTGGAGAGTTTGGCTTTGAAACAGATACTGGAAAATTTAAAATTGGAACAGGTTCATCTGCATGGACAAGTCTTTCATATTCTTCTGTATTACCATCTGATTTATCAGAGTTATCTCAAGATGCTGTAAACTCTGCATTAACAGCGGGAACTGGAATTACTAAGTCTTATAATGATAGTGCTAACACTATAACAATATCAGTAGACTCTTCCACAATTGCAAGTAAATCTTATGTAGACACATCTATCTCTAATTTAATTGATTTAGCACCACCAGCTTTAGATACTTTAAATGAAATAGCTGCAGCAATTAACGATGATCCAACATTCTTTACTACAATAGCAACCAATTTATCAAATCATGAATCGGATACTACAAATATTCACGGTATTGCAGATACTAGTATCCTTGCAACAACAACTGGAACACAGACCCTTACAAACAAGTCAATCTCACTTGCTACAAATACAGTTACATCAACTCTTGCTCAACTAAATACTGCAGTATCTGATGCAGATGTAGCCTCTCTCGCAGGTTCAGAAACCTTAACAAATAAGACAGTTGCTCTTGGCTCAAACACAGTATCAGGAACACTTGCACAATTTAATACAGCAGTTACTGATGCAGACTTTGCCTCACTTGCAGGAACAGAAACTTTAACAAACAAGTCAATCTCACTTGGCTCAAATACAGTTACATCGACTCTTGCTCAACTAAATACTGCAGTTAGCGATGCTGATGTAGCATCTCTTGCAGGAACAGAAACTTTAACAAATAAGACACTTACCTCTCCAGTAATTAATACACCTACTGGTATTACAAAGTCTGATGTAGGTCTTGCAAATGTAGACAATACTTCAGATGCTAATAAGCCAATTTCAACTGCAACACAGACAGCCCTTGACCTTAAGGCAAATGCTTCTGCAATTACAGAGTTAGCACAAGATGCTGTAAATACAGCAATAGTCGCTGGTGTAGGACTTGATAAGGTTTATGATGACAACAATAATACTCTTACAATTGATATTGATTCAACAGTAGCAACAAAGACATATGCAGATACTGCAGTGTCGACACATTCTTCCGATACAACAGATGTTCATGGAATTGCAGACACAGCAGAGTTGGCAACTAAAGCATTTGCCGCATCACTTCTAACAGGGGCCACAAAGTCTAACATTACTATTACTGGTGACAAGACTGGCCTTACTATTACAGCTGAAAACGGAGTAGCAGATTCTACAACTGATAATTTAACAGAAGGGTCTACTAACAAGTATTTCACAGATGAAAGAGCACAAGATGCATTAGGAACAGCCCTTGCAAACGGAACACATACTGGAATTACTGTAACCTATTCAGATTCAACAAATGCAATAAGTCTTGCAGCTGGGGCCGCAATAGTGCCTACTGGATCAACAGACACAGCCTCCCCTCAGCCAGGCCAGTTGTTCTTTGATATAGATACAAATTCTTTAAAAATCTACTACGGAGGATTGTGGCTTATTTTGGCAACAGTCTCACCAATAAGTGGAGGAAATCCTTCTACAGAGGCATTTGAGTATTCATATTCTGGAGGATCTCCAACAGATGAAATTTCTACCGTTGTCGACGGTGGAGCACCGTAATAAAAAAACAAGATGGTATAATTAACTATAAATATAGTAAATATATTTTGGAGGAGAAAAAATGACATTAATTCGTATACAAAATAGAAGAGGTAATTCCTCTGCGTGGACATCAGCAGACCCGACTCTTGAACCAGGCGAGATTGGCGTTGAGTCAGACACTGGTAAATTTAAGATAGGTGACGGATCTACAGCATGGACCACTCTGGCATATGCAGCAACACGACCTACTGATCTTACAAATACAGTAGATGACTATGTTCGAATTGCAGACGTTGGCACAGCTACATTTCCTCCAGCTTTAAATTCATCGTCTAATTTAATTATTCCAGGATCTAGCATAATTGTTGAAGGCACAACAGCTAACGCTCATGAAACTACATTGGAAGTAACAGATCCAACAGCAGATAGAACTGTAACATTTCAAGATGCAACAGGAACAGTAGTTCTTAGAGATTCAACAGATACTCTAACAAACAAGTCAATTTCACTTGGTTCAAACACAGTTACATCAACACTTGCTCAGTTAAATACTGCAGTATCTGATGCTGATGTAGCATCACTTGCAGGAACAGAAACTTTAACAAATAAGACTTTAACTAGCCCAACAGTTTCAGGTCTTACTATTTCAGACTCTTCAATTGTTATTGAGGGTTCTACTGCTAACGCATTTGAAACAACATTAACAGTTACAGATCCTACCGCAGACAGAACCATTACATTCCCTGATACAACTGGAACAGTAGCATTAACATCTAATTTAAATAGCTATGTTCTAAACTCTGCAATAGGTGGAGCAACTGGAGTTGCTGGACTAGATGCTTCATCAAATCTAGTAGTTCCAGGATCTAAAATAATTGTTGAAGGTGCAACAGATAATTCATACGAAACATCAATAGAGATTACAGATCCAACTGCAGACAGAACTATTACAGTTCCAAATGCAACAGGAACTATGATTACAACTGGTAATCTTACAGACATAACATCAGTTGGAACTCTTTCTTCTTTAACAGTATCTGGAGACCTTACAGTAAATGGAACAACAACCACATTAAATTCTACAACTTTATCTGTTGACGATAAAAATATAGAAATTGGATCAGTTGATACTCCAACAGATATTACAGCAAATGGCGGAGGTATAGTATTAAAAGGCGCAACAGATAAAACTATTCTATGGTCAAGCGATAGCGGAGCATGGACATCATCAGAAGATATTGCTTTATCTGCTGCGAAGGCCTTGATTTTTGAAGGCGCAACAGATAATGCATATGAAACAAAGCTTACGGTTGTGGATCCAACTGGAGATAGAACAATTACATTTCCAAATGAAACTGGAACAGTAGCAATAGAGTCTTGGGTATCATCTGCATTAAGTGCATATGTTACTACAGCTACAGTTGGCTCAACAGTAGCCTCATTGGTAGACGGAAGAGTTCCATCTAATCAATTAACAACTGGTGTTGCTTTTATGTCAGATGTTTCTACTGCAAAAACTGCTGCAGAGCAAACAGCTGCCGCAGATGCTACATCAAAGGTGTCAGCACATGAAACCGATACAACAAGCATACATGGTATTGCAGATACAGCAGCACTTGCAACTAAGGCTGGCACAGAAACATTTACAAATAAGACACTCACATCTCCAAAAATTAATGAAAATGTTGCTGTTACAGCAACTGCTACAGAGATTAACCTTCTTGATGGAGTAACTGCTACAACAGCAGAACTTAACATCCTTGATGGTGTTACCTCTACTGCAGCAGAACTTAACCTTCTTGATGGAGTAACTGCTACAACAGCAGAACTTAACATCCTTGACGGCGTTACTTCTACTGCATCAGAACTTAATATCCTTGATGGAGCAACACTCTCAGTAACAGAATTAAACTATGTAGATGGTGTAACATCAGCAATTCAAACTCAACTAGACGATAAGTCAACAGCATCAAAAACAGAAACATTTACAAATAAAACACTTACATCTCCAAAGATTAATGAAAATGTTGCTGTTACAGCAACTGCCACAGAGTTAAACGTCCTTGATGGAATTACATCATCTACTACAGAACTTAACATCCTTGATGGTGTTACCGCAGATGCTGCCGAAATCAACATCCTTGACGGAGCGCTACTTTCAACTACAGAGCTTAACTATGTAGATGGCGTAACCTCAGCAATTCAGACTCAATTAAATAACAAGGCTCCACTTAATGCACCTACATTTACTGGAACAGTTACATCTACAAATAATTTAGTTGTAGATGGAAACTTAACTGTAAACGGAACAACATTTAATGCATCATCAACATCTATTACAATTGAAGATAACCTGGTTCTACTTGCTAACGAGAATGTAGCAAACACAGTAGACCTTGGTATAGTAGTTGCATACAACGACGGTGCAAATAAGCGCTCAGGTATTGTAAGAGATGTTTCTGCAGACAAATGGAAACTGTTTAAGGGGGTTACAACAGAGCCTTCAACAACAGTAGACTTTACACAGGGATCACTTGATGATTTAGAACTTAATGCAATTGTAGCAACATCAGCAACCATTGGTAGTGTATCAAATACAGAACTTCAATATCTTGATGGTGTAACTTCAGCAATCCAGACACAGATAGACGCAAAAGCACCAACTAATAATGCATCATTTACTGGAACATTCTCTGCTCCATCTGGAACAGTTACTTCAACAATGATTGCTAATGACACAATTGTAAACGCTGATATTAACTCAGCAGCAGCAATTGACTGGACAAAGTTGGCAATATCTTCAACAGTTTCAGCAACAGAACTTGGATATGTAGACGGAGTAACAAGCGCAATTCAAACTCAACTAGATGCTAAGACACCAGAACTTTACACATTTGTAACAGATGCTACAACATCTAGAACACTTGCTTTAGGAGATAAGTTTGCATCATTACGCTTTACTAGTGCTTCTGCTATTACAGTAACGGTTCCAGCAAATTCTGCTGTTGCATTCCCAATTGGATCATACGTTGAACTTTACGCATATGGTTCTGGTCAGATAACAGTTACTCAAAGTGCTGGCGTTACAGTTAATGCAACAGATGCTCAAAAGAAATCAAGAGTTCAGTATTCATCTATGACTTTGATTAAGATAGCAACAGATGAATGGCTCCTTGTCGGAGATACAGCAGCTTAAAAAATAAATATAACTAGGAGTATAAATGTCTAAAAAGAATAGTAAGAGATCCTCATCCGTTATATCAAGACTAAAGGGTTTAGTTTCTATTATAGAAACATTTAATAGAACTGACGGTGCTCTTGGTAATGCGGCTGGAACAACATCTGTTCCATGGTCATCAGTAAGAGGCTCATGGTTGCTATCTTCAAATAAGGCAATTAGTGCTTCTGCTGGATCAGACTATGCAATATCAACTTTAAGCTTTACGAAAGAGGATGTTACTCTTTCTGCAGATGGCATAGGGCCAGGAGTTGGAACTGCATTCTGGGTAACTGATGCAAATAATTGGTGGGGAACTTACCAAGATTCAAACTATACATGCCAAACATGTTATAACACATCAAACGTTGCTAGTTATGTTACTAATTCGACATACGTTCCAGCTTCTGGAGGAAACTGTTCAAGCTCATCTACTCCGTGTGGCGCATATAATGCAGGAAATCCAGCACCAGGATACTACTGCTGGTTTACAAATATTGATCCATCATGGTTTGGATTTGGTTGCGGCGGACTAACTCCAGGATCTTGGAACTCAGCGCCATGTAGCCAATGTGGAGGGTGCCCAACTACATGTTGCAAAAGATGTGAGCAAAATTATAACGCAGGAAACTGTGCAAGCTATTACAATGTATGTAATGCTTATAATACTTACTATCCTGCATACACATTTAATACCGCCAACATTTCTACATACAATGCTTCAACACCATATAGCTGTAACTGCACAACATCTTATTCTATAAAGCTAATTAAAAATGTAGCAGGCACAATAAGCACAGTTACAAGTTTTGCAATATCAGCAGCTATTGTTGGAATGAAAACAGTTTTAAGCGGAAATAGCGTAACAGTTAAAGCATACTCTGCATCTGGATACACCTCTCAAATAGGTGCAGATCAATCCTTTACGATTTCTGGACAAACAAAAACTAAAAAGCATGGTATATTGAAGGCTCCAAATACTTACACCCCGACACAAACTTCTATAATTGATGAATTTAGGGGAGAATAAAATGCAACAGTTAAATTCAAGTAATGTAGTTGTAGGCTATATTCAAATGCTTCCATCAATACATAAAAACATTATATCTTCTGATAATATTTATTTAATTACAGATGAAGATATTAGTGTTGGCTCTCAATATATTCAATAAAAACTATTGATTATATATTTACGAAATGGTATGATTGTGTTATGACTAATCTATACAGACAGCATAAAACTGAAAAGTTTTTAGAGGCCATTAATATATTCTTAAAAATAAAAAAAGTAAAAAATGTGTATAGCCAGCACAAAAAATCTCCAGACCCATCAATACATTCTATAACAGAAAATATAGCTTTTATTATTAACGATGAAGTTGTTGAAATAATGCATTGCCAAGAAAGACTTGCATCTATATTGTTAAGTAGTCCTAAAATTGTGTCCGTAGAGGATAAAAGTGTAAGAATAGGTTATAAATACCTAGACGAAGAATTTATAAACCCTTATTCAGTTAAGAGCACTTATCCTCATGAATAGTATATTTAAAAAAAGAAAAAATACAGAAACCCCCTCAAAAGATGGGTGCTTAGAATTTATATTAGTATCAAGTAATTCTATGCCGCATTCAGAAAATGCTGAACCGCATTTTATTGTAAAAAGATCAATAGATCTTATACCAGAATGGTATAAAAAATTAGAGCCATTAGTATCAATAAAAGGTAATATGGATCTATCTTTAAAAAAATGTATACCGTTTTTAGATTCTATAAGTAGCGGATACTATTTGGTTACAGCAACAGATTATGAGTTTAAAGCAGATGAAGATTTAGAATCCTACTCATTTGCGGGGGTAATAGAAAAAACTAGTCATGCGGACTATCCTGTATTAAAGCATCCAGCAGAGCAAATTGGAGATATGCCATCGGGAGAAGATTTTATTAGATATGTTTTTAAATGGAATAACGAGTATATAATAAAAACTCCACCAGGATATTCAGTAATTTTTACACATCCATTAAATTACCTTGACTTACCATTTTATACACTATCTGGCGTAGTAGAAACAGATACTTTTTTTATGTCAACACTTTTTCCATTTTTTATGAAAAAAGGATTTAGTGGAACAATTCCAGCTGGCACACCAATTGTTCAAATAATTCCATTTAAAAGAGAAGACTGGAAACACTCTGTAGAAAATAACCCTTCAAAAAAAATAAGACATACCCTTTCAGAACAATTTAATAAATACATGAGTGATAGATTTATTCCAGGAAATCCTATTCCAGTAGGCGGAATATATAAAAAAAGATATAGAAAACAAAAAAAATACTTATAATAAAAATGCAGTATAATATAAATAGGAGGAAAAAATGACAAAAAGAATAGCAATCGTAAAAAATAATATAGTAGTAGATATATTAGAAATGGAAGATTCGGCTGCAGATCTATACTTAGACGAATCACTAACTAAGGTAGATTTAGGTATAGTAACTCCAGTAGGACTTGGCAAAAATGAAGGACACCTAGATCAGACATACAGTGGAAGATTTATTGAAATTGGTTATATTTATAATCCAGATTCAGATGGACAAAAATTTAGTAAGCCATAAAATATATGAAAAAAATACAATTTCAGCTAAACACCCGTATGACTGATGATAAGTCAAAGCTTTTAAATTATCCAACTCCAATATCTGGACAAGAAGATATTCCAAAATGGTGGAGGGATGGAGAGGCTTTTCTCAATAAAAGGGATCAATCTGCAAATGTAGAAAATAAAGAAGATAGAATTGCTGGAATGAAAGGGTGCATGCCGTTTCTTGATGCAATAACTTCTGGATACCTAATCTTGCTATGGAGAAGTGTAGAGGTAGC
>Ga0209296_1001836_pt1 | contig 15680 bp, 26 predicted proteins | sample S_130206_EF_Meta_FD_187319 | JGI IMG/M metagenome (GOLD analysis project Ga0209296, IMG submission 187319) | Freshwater microbial communities from Lake Simoncouche, Canada to study carbon cycling - S_130206_EF_MetaG (SPAdes) (version 2) | ecosystem: Environmental > Aquatic > Freshwater > Lake ...
TCTCGATCTCACGAGGCGGCGTGTCCTCGATCACGCGCAGCGCAGCGCGAAGGTTCTCGATCTGATACTGGTAACGTTCGGTTGCCTCGTCAATCGCGTTGGCGGTGGCGCGCTCGTCGATCTGTAAGACGTTGAGCAGCGCGCCAATCTCGCGCTCCATCTCTTCATGGAACATGGCCTGCTTGCGGCCCTCGCAGTAGTAGGCCAACAGCGCCGCCTCATGGATCGCCTTGCCAGCAATCTGGATTTTGACATACGCGACTGCATCGTGTTCGCTGATACCGATCTGAAATGACATGATAGGCTCCCCTGGTTGACGGTGGACCATCGCACGGCAGCGCGATGGTGTAAAGGATTATTCTGCGTCCAGTGCTTTGCGGGCAATGTCGCGATTTGAACAGTTATCAGGCTTACAATGGTCGCATGTATCTCCGGTGCAATCCCATGCGGATTCAGCTATCTCCCGCAGCGCCGCCTCCAGCTTTTCGATGTAGTCGGCGGCTTCATCCATCGTCACATGAAAGGGCTTTTCCATGCCACGCTTGCCGGGATAACCACGCAGCCTCCTTACAAGGTCACTCATCTTTCTTCCTCCAGTGCTTTGCGGGCGATCTGCCGCATTTCAAAATCATTCTGCGCTGGCAACGTACAGCAATCGGCAATCTCCCGCAGCGCCGCCTCCAGCTTCTTGATGCGGGTTTCCGCAGCGCGCAACTTGCCATGCAACTCCCAAGCTTCTTCGCGCCATAGCTCGATGGACTTCTCTTGAAGGTCAACCATCTTTCCCCTCCAGTGCTTTGCGGGCTGTCCAAATCATATCTTTTGGCGACGGGAAATCATCGTCACCCTGTTCTATTATATCCCGCAGCGCCGCCTCCAGCTTCTCGATGCGGCTGGCGGCTTCTGGTCCGTCTGGATTTCGAATTTGGCTGACATACCCATTTTCAAATCGCTCTAAAATGGTTTGATCGCGCAGCCGCTTCACAAGATCATCGCTCATTTATCTTCCTCCCCATCGTCGGGTTGTTGCGCCCGCGCACCTGCGTGTTAGGCCAGACCCAGATCTCGCCCGTGTCGTCTTGGATGCACACCCATAGCAGATGGTGCTCGTCGCCATTGTCGATCAGGAAGTGCGCCAGCGCCCGCCCCAATGGCGTGGTGAGGGGCATGGTCGGGTTCAGTTGCAGCATCATGGCTTGCCCTCCGTTAGGAACGCGGGCACGTCCAGCGGCTCGTCGTCTGGCCGGTCAGGCATGGTCGCGCGGGGCAGCTTGCGGGCGTCGGTCAGGTCGCGGACCACCAGTTCGAAGTAGCCCGCGCCGTCCTGCCAATGGTCCAAGAATGACGGGTCGCCGCACAGGATGCGCGCCACCTTGTCGGCGACAACCTCCAGCGCCTGCGCCTGCGCCACGTCCAACCGTGACCAGTTGCGCGACGAGCGCATCAAGGTCTTGATGGCTTGCGAGTAGCCAGCGACTTCGCGGAACGCGCCGTGGGTCTGCTCGCGGTTGGATAGAATGTCTTGCGTGTTCATTTGGTTTCCTTTCGGGCGTGATAGCGTTGGACTGAATTAATGACGGTCGTGTGGTCACGCGATACTAGCTTGGCAATCTGTAGGTAGGACCACTTGCGCTCGCGCAGTAGAACGTAAATCTCAGCGCGGGCGTTGACGTAGGCCATGCAGTTGTTGCGCGCGATTAGCTGCGGCCAGGTCAGGCCGTGGCGGTCCAGCACGGGCAGGATTGCCCATTTAGTGCTGAACGAACACATAGCGCCCGGCAGCGGATCGGGTGGCAGCGCGGGCAGCGCCGGTTCGGGCTCCGGTTCCGGTTCGGGTTCGAATGTTAGCAGGACCGGTGCGGGTGCCTGCGGTTGCACCCAAGGCGGTGGCGGTCCAGCGTTGAGCCTGGCGCGCACGGCCTTGTAGTGGTCGGTCAGTTGTTCGAAGTAGCTCACGGAACCATCTCCATGAGCCATGCGCGCGCGTCGCGCTCGTTGCGGGCGTAGCCCAGCGCGCCCAGGACACTCACGCATCTCCAGGCCCGTGCTTTTGAACGGCAATAGGTGACTGGCGCGTACACGCCCAAGACGCGCCCGTAGTAGGACACCGTCCGGGTACGGTCATCATGGATTTCGGTTGTTATCATAGTTTCCCCCATTGTTCGGCCATCGCGTCGGCGATGCCTTGGAACGTTCTGCTGCGTTCGCGCCAGCGGTTCGGGCCGGGCGACATGCGGTGGACGCGTTGGGTGCGCCCGTCCACAATATTAGTCGGGTGCAAGGGCGCAAGATTTTTGAGCCACAAGCAGGTTGCTTTGGTTTCGCCATGCCCGAATTGCCAAGGTTGAAGCTGTTGCGATGCGGGCGCAAAGTTTCGAATGCGTTCGCGGGCATGGCGGTGCATGATCGGGTTCTCAACGGCCACACGATCAATCGGGGCGTTCCAGAATGCGGAGAATAGGTCCGCCGCTTCGTCTAGATCCACCCACATTTGCGCCAGCGTCTTGCCCTTGGGTGGACGCGATAGCCAACGCACGCCACTGTTGCAAAGCCTAGTGCATGGCGGGTGCGCGACCATGAGCAAATCCCAACCATCGCCTAGCAGGTCGCGCGCGTCACCTATGATGTGCTGGTTCGCGTGATCTTCAGACGGTAGCAGGTCGCATGACCAGGCGTCGTGCCCGCGCGCGGCGAACGCCCGGCGAACTACGCCGGAATATTCGCAAGCAATCAGGACGCGCATTAGCCCCTCCGGTTCTGGGCGCGCACGGCGCGCAGGATCTCTTGCCCGTCGCTCGCCCATACGCCGGACGCGCAGGGGCACCGGTGCGATGGTAGCTCGCGGGCGAGCTCGCGCGCTTGCAGGGCGCGCACGGCGGCCATGACGGCCTGGCCGTAGGCGCGCCGGTCGGCGTCGGGGTTGCGCCTGTAACGGTCCAACCCGGCAAGATGGGGATAGGGCTTCTGGTCACCGTGCGGGTCGGCGATGGATTTCTTGCGCTTAGCCATGGTCACACCTCAATGTCTATATAAAGGCCAGGGCGATAAGCGCGCCCACGGTCGCCATGCAAGTCAGGGTTAGGATGAACTCGATCACTGCTAACATCGTTTGGGTTCCTTTGCGGTTGCGGCGTCGGGTGACGCCTGACAGGATTGCGGGCGGGTGGTGTGGTAGGCGTGATAGGTGTTACGCGCATGGTGTGGCCCCCAAGGCGTCGGGTTGACGCGCGCTAACTGTAGCGCGCGCCGGTTAAGGTCAGGTTAACGCCGGGGCGTTCCATTCGCGGGGCGTGGGCTGGCGTTCCCATGATTGTTTTGCGTAGGTTTCGAGCGTCGCCCACGCCGGGCGGGGCGCGCCATTGTCGTAAGCCGGGCGGCGGCGGACGTCTTCACGGTAAGCGGCTTCACCTGGCGTCATGACGCCAAGCGCCACGTCGAGCGCGTCGAACGCGGCCTGTTTGGTTGACCATACGCCATCGGTTTTGCGGATCAGGTCGCGCCCGATCCGTTCGCGCGCGCTTGTGAGACAATCAATATACCAGTCACCGGATGAACCTTGATAAACGTAAAAGCCTGGGTTGTTCATGGTTCCGTTTCCTTCTATTGCAGGAGATTGTTTTACATCATGGCGCTTGCGTTGACAAGCGCCATGTTCGCAAATCAGGCGTTGATGAAACGGCGCACTTTGTCGATTGTGCCGTGGGCGTTAATGACCATCGACGCGCGCGCCTTGGCGCTAGTCCCGCCGCAAGCGCGGCAAGAGGCGCAGTTGGTACGCGCGCCAGCCTCTTTTGACGCAGGGCATGACACTTCGCCAGCTAAGCGCGGCGCGTCGGCCGTCTTGACGCGAAATGTACGCCAGCCCATAGCGTGGGCGGCCGCGTGATCGGCCGCGCTATCGGCCGACGCCATGCACAAGAGCTTGAACGCGGCAAATTTAGGATTGCGCCATTGATGACTGTAGCCATTGATCGCGGCCGCGTTGACGGTAGCGCGACGCCAAGTCTGGAACGGTGCGGCCGTTGGATCGCCGTAGGTTCCGATCCGAAACGCCAGTCCGGCGAAAAGCGCCGGTATGATCGCCGGATCAAAGTCAACGCCGGGGCGCGCGTAACGGCCGCGCTTGAAAGCGCCGTAAACTGACATGACGGAACGGCCGACGTTAACATAGCAAGAGCCGTTATTCGCAGGGCGGTGTTGGCAATCGCCGCACACACTGGCGTCAAAGCCGGTCTTAAGCGCCGTCAACGGATCAATATCGGAACGGATCACAAAAGTCTGGACCATTACGCCAGTCTTGGCGTTAGTGCTGGCGGCCGTGATCCGATTTGCGATCACGACAATCGGCGCGCCGTCGAGCGCGCTTGCGCCCTGATACAGGATTACGCCGGTAAACTTTGCGCGCTTAAGCGCCGTTGTCATTTCTTGAGCCGTCTTAATCATGGTCACATCCTAACGTGGCGTGGCGTCTTTGCGCCGTTTCGATTCATTGACACTACACGAGCGATTCGAGCTTGTAAAGTGATGTTTAGCAGAAATAGCCAAAAAAATGAATAAAAATCTCCCCATGACAGCCAGGGTGCAAATCGGCTGAATTCGCCGGGATTGTGGGGGATTTTCAGGAAAATTGCATTTATATACACCTTCTCTGTATTTAGCTGAAAAATATTCATAATTATACATATATAGAATGTAGTATAAATGTGTGCGTACAGCGAGCGACTTAAACCCGGTGTGCAATATGTGCAAACGTGCAATTTTTGCCTACGACACTCCCGCGCACCATGCCGCCCACAACGCGCTAGGTGACGTGTCAGCCATGTGCTCATTTGTGCAATCGTCACCATGGCGCAACGCATGGCGTGACGTGTCAGCCATGTGCTCATTTGTGCAATCGCCTCTCGCACATATGCTATTGCCTAGGCTATGTAGCTATTGCCATGGTCAAGTTTGGAGGGGGGTAGGGCCTTGCGCCGCCCGGTCACGGTCACGGAGGGTCCGCAGAAAATTTTTTTTTAAAAATCAAACCAACCCGCCCCCGCAAAAAATTAATATCCAAACCAAAACGCATGATGTAGAATGTCTTACATGACCTGGCACACGCTCCCACATGAACCGCGCAAGCTTCAGGCAACTGAGGCGCGATTGGACGCAATCTATCAAGCCGCGCGTAAAGGCTTGAAAGGCGACACGCTGGCGTTGGCTGCGGGTATGCAACCTGCTGAATACCGTCAATTATGCCAATTCGATCCGCTGACGGAAATGGCTGAACTGAAGGGGCGCGCTGACGGCGAAATGGAGATCTCTGGTTTGCTGCACGACGCGGCGCGGAGCGGCGACGCTAAAGCGGCGCTGGCAATCTTGCAGCACACGCATGGCTGGACGGCCAAGCAGGAGATCACTATTGACGTTTACCAAAAGATCAGCATTACTCAAGCGTTGCAAGACGCTCAATCGCGCTTGATTGACCATGACCCTGCGGAGCCCATGTCAAATGGCGTCAACAGCGGTCTCAACAAAGAGTTGATGTATGGCACAACTGCCGATCTATAAATCCAATGAAGAGCAGTTGCTGATGTCGCAGCTATGGTCGCCCGGCATAGCGGACGATCCTGAGAAGTTTGTGCTGTTTGCGTTTCCGTGGGGGCAGCCCAACACGCCGCTGGCAAAGTTTCGGGGGCCGCGCACCTGGCAGCGCATGGTGCTTCGGGAGATCTCGGACCACATCAAGGCCAACAAGGGCCAGCTTCAGATGGACACACTGCGCAAAGCGGTGGCGTCGGGGCGCGGCATCGGCAAGTCGGCGCTGGTCAGTTGGCTGATCCTTTGGATGCTCTCGACGCGCATCGGATCGACCAGCATCATCTCGGCTAACTCGGAAGCGCAGCTCAGGTCCGTGACGTGGGGCGAGCTGACCAAGTGGACGGCCATGATCATCAACTCGCACTGGTGGGAGATCAGCGCGACTAAGCTCATGCCCGCCAAGTGGCTGTGCGAGCTGGTGGAGCGTGACCTGAAGAAGGGAACGCGCTACTGGGCGGCGGAAGGCAAGCTGTGGTCTGAGGAGAACCCCGACAGCTACGCGGGCGTTCACAACCACGACGGGATGCTGTTGATCTTTGACGAGGCAAGCGGCATACCCGATCCAATCTGGGCGGTGGGCGCGGGGTTCTTTACCGAGAACGTGCTGGACCGCTATTGGTTTGCGTTCAGCAACCCCCGGCGTAACCAGGGGTATTTCTTCGAGACCTTCCACTCCAAACGGGCGTTCTGGAACACCACGTCGGTTGACGCGCGGACGGTGGAGGACACCGACAAGCAGGTGTACGACCAGATCATCGCGGAGTACGGCGAGGACAGCGGCGAAGCTCGTGTTGAGGTGTACGGCGAGTTTCCGTCCGTGGGCGATGACCAGTTCATCTGGCCGCTGTTGGTGGACGACGCCATGAAGCGGGAGCGGTACAAGGACATGACCGCGCCCATCGTCATGGGCATCGACCCGGCGCGCGGCGGGGCGGACTCGACCGTCATCGTGGTGCGGCAGGGGCGCGACCTCATCGCCATCAAACGGTACTCGGGCGAGGACACCATGATGATCGTGGGGCGGGTAATTGACGCCATAGAAGAGTACAAACCTACGTTGGCCGTCATCGACGAAGGCGGGCTAGGGTACGGCATCCTTGACCGGCTGAACGAACAGCGGTACAAGGTGAGAGGGGTCAACTTTGGCTGGAAGGCCAAGAACTCCATCATGTGGGGTAACAAGCGCGCCGAGATCTGGGGCGCAATGCGGGACTGGCTCAAGACAGCGTCCATCCCGCTGGATAGGCAACTGAAGTCGGACCTGACCGGCCCGACCAAGAAGCCAAACTCGTCGGGTACTATTTTCCTGGAAGGGAAAAAGGAAATGCGGGCAAGAGGACTGGCCTCACCTGACGCAGCAGACGCGCTGGCGGTGACGTTTGCCTTTCCTGTGGCATCCCGCGCTTACGTTGAAAAGCCCCGCCACTCTTACAGCTCGTCGTCCAACGTCACCAACTCATGGATGGGATCGTAATCATGGCTAATACACAGTCCACTGGTATCGCTTACGCGGACCCCGAATTTACCACTTGCTTTGCCAGCGAGCAGATTGGCTATGCCACAGGCGCGCAGGGCGTTGTTACGCAGCTTACCAGCAAATCTACAGGCGCGACGCTCAACAAGTCGGCTGGACGCATCACTCTAAACAACGAGGCGCTGGCATCCAATACGGCTGCGTCGTTTACGTTGACCAACAACTTGATTAGCGCCAACGACGTGATCATCACCAACGTCAGCGGCGGCGGCACGGCTGGAGCGTACACGACCTATGTGTCAAGCATGACGGCTGGTTCTGCGGTTATTACGTTGCGTAACATGAGCGCCGGTTCGCTGTCTGAGGCGGTCATCATCAACTTTGCGATCATCCACGGGCAGTCGTAATATGCCGCTTAAAAAGTCTCCTACGCCCAAGGCGTTCAAGACCAACGTGGCGGCTGAGATAAAGGCTGGCAAACCGCCTAAACAGGCGGTCGCCATTGCCTACTCCGTCAAACGAGCCGCTGCAAAGCCGTCAAAGGGCAAGTAACATGGATTATTCAGGGGTAGCTGCGGCGGGCCGCGTGTCAAGCGGTGGTGGGTCTCGTAAAAAAGATCCTGCTACCGTTATGGATACAATGCGTAGCCGTCTGACGATGGCTATCGCTGCGTATTCTGAAAGCCGTGAAGATGAGTTGGACGATCTGCGGTTCTTTGCCGGATCGCCCGACAATCAGTGGCAGTGGCCCGCCGACGTGCTGGCTACCCGTGGCTCAGTGCAGGGGCAGACGATCAACGCTCGGCCCTGCCTGACCATCAACAAGCTGCCCCAGCACGTCAGACAGGTAACGAATGATCAGAGACAGAATCGGCCAAGCGGTAAAGTCATTCCTGCTGACGACAAGGCAGACGTGGAAGTCGCTGAAATCTATGATGGTATCGTTCGCCATATTGAGTATATCTCGGACGCAGACGTGGCTTACGATACTGCTTGCGAAAATCAGGTAACGTATGGCGAGGGCTACATCCGGCTGCTCACGGAATATAACGGCGATGACACATTCGATCAAGACATCCGCATCGGGCGCATTCGCAACTCTTTTAGTGTCTATATGGACCCCACCATTCAAGATCCATGTGGATCTGACGCCAAATGGTGCTTTATCACAGAAGATCTCACGAAATCTGAATACGCACGGCTCTTTCCAGACGCCATGCCCATTTCGTCTATCCAGCAGCAAGGCGTTGGCGACGAAAATCTGTCCAACTGGCTAAACGAAGACGTGGTCCGCATTGCGGAGTACTTCTACATTGAATACGAGCCCGCCAAGCTTAACTTGTACCCCGACAACCGCACTGCGTTCGAAGGAAGCCGCGAAGACGCCATGTTCAAGGCGTCTGGATTGGCTCCGCTCAAGAGCCGCCAGGTAGATCGCAAGCGCGTTAAGTGGTGCAAGACCAACGGCTACGAGATGCTGGAGGAAAACGATTGGGCGGGCCAGTGGATTCCGGTCATCCGCGTCGTTGGCAACGAATTTGAAGTTGATGGCCGTCTTTTCGTGTCTGGATTGGTGCGAAACGCCAAAGACGCGCAGCGGATGTACAACTATTGGGTGTCCGCTGAGACCGAGATGCTGGCTTTGGCCCCCAAAGCGCCGTTTATCGGCTATGGAGGCCAGTTTGAAGGTTATGAGCAGCAGTGGAAGACCGCAAACGTCAACAACTGGCCGTATCTGGAAGTTAACCCTGACGTTACGGACGGCCAAGGGGCTGTGTTGCCGCTTCCGCAGCGGTCTCCCCCGCCTATGGCGCAAGTTGGGCTCATACAGGCCAAGGCAGGCGCGTCTGACGACATCAAATCAACCACTGGTCAATACGACAGTAGCTTGGGCGCGACCAGCAACGAGCGGTCGGGCCGAGCGATATTGGCTCGTGAGAAACAGGGCGATACAGGCACATATCACTACGTTGACAACCTTGCCCGCGCCATCCGCTACACGACCCGCCAGATCGTAGACATGATCCCCAAGATCTACGACACCCAGCGCATCGCCCGCATCATCGGTATGGACGGCGAAACGGGCATGGCGAAGATCGACCCGACACAACAAGAGCCGGTCAAGAAGATCGTTAGCCCTGAAAACCCCAACATTGTAATTGAGAAAATCTACAATCCCGGCGTCGGCAAGTACGATGTGTGTGTTACGACCGGGCCGAGCTACATGACCAAGCGCCAGGAAGCTCTTGACTCTATGTCGCAACTTCTTCAGGGCAACCCGGCGCTTTGGGCGGTGGCTGGCGACCTGTTTATCAAGAACATGGATTGGCCTGGCGCGCAGGAAATGTCCAAGCGGTTTGCCAAAACCATCGACCCCAAGCTTTTGGAGACGGACGACAAATCCCCGGCGCTTCAAGCTGCTGAACAGCAGATGCAGGCAATGGGGCAAGAGATGGAAATGATGCACAAGATGCTTCAAAACGTCCATCAGTCCGTTGAAATGCAGGATCTTGAGCGCAAAAACTTTGAGGCAAAGATCAAAGCGTTTGACGCCGAGACCAAACGCATTTCGGCTGTTCAAGCGTCTATGTCCCCTGAGCAGATCCAAGACATTGTCATGGGGACGGTCCACGGTATGATCACTAGCGGCGATCTGGCGGGCGAAATGCCCGGTCAAGAGTTGATGGGCGAGGGCATGGGGCAAGAAATGCCGCAGGGAATGCCCCCTGAAATGCCGCCCCAAGGGATGCCACCGCAGGGAATGCCACAATGAAGAAAGCATCCGATTTTGTAGGGTATCTGTTCCTCGCACGGGACGTAGCCCATTCGGTCCATCTGAATACCCGCAGCTTTGCCAAACACATGGCGTTGCAGGGGTTCTACGATGGCATCGTTGACCTGGCGGACAAGTTTGCCGAAGCGTATCAGGGCCGTCATGGTTTGATTGGCGGCATCAGCCTTCAGACCGCCAAAAAAACTACCAATGTGGTAGAATTTTTGGAAAATCAGCTCGAAGAGATTGAGGGTTGCCGGTATGATGTGGTGTCAGACAAAGACACCGCACTTCAGAACATCATCGACGAAATCGTAGGGTTGTACCTGTCAACGCTCTACAAACTCAAATTTTTGGCGTGAGGTAACAAATGCCTACCGCATCTTACGTTAAATACACCGCCGCAATCGAACCCCTTCTGGAAGGCATCAACGCCGGTACGGATGCGTGGAAAATAGCTTTGGCGTCTACGGTCAACGCTGCGGATACCACGTTTACGGCGGGGACCACGGATCTTGCTACTGGCGGCGGCTACACGGCTGGCGGCAATGCTGCATCCATAACTTCCGCCGCTCAGACTAGCGGCACATACAAACTGGTGCTTGCCAGTCCATCTGTTTGGACCGCCACCGGAGCCGGGTTTACCTTTCGCTACGCCATTCTCTGGGATAGCACTACCAGCACTCCTGTGGCATATTGGGACTATGGTTCCAGTCAGGCTGTTGCGGCTGGTGAGACTGTTACAATCACGCTCGACGCTACCAATGGCGTGTTCCAAGCTACTTGATAGGATAGATCTATGGCCTTCATAACCGCAGATCGTGTCAAAGACACATCAACCACGACCGGCACCGGAAACATTACCGTTTCTGGATCTGCGCCGTTTGGCTATCGTACCTTTTCAACGGTTCTAAGCGTCAGTGACACGTTCTATTATTGCATTCAGGGTCAGGGAACTTCTGAATGGGAAGTGGGGCTTGGAACCTACACTAGTTCTAACCAGTTTGCTCGCACAACCGTGCTGTCGTCTTCGGCTAGCGGTAGCGCGGTGTCGTTCTCATCCGGCACCAAGAGCGTGTTCATCACATTGCCCGCCGCTAAAACATTTCAATTGGACCCTTCACAAGCTCTTACTCCAGGCGCAGTGCTTTACGGAACTGGAAATTCAACCGTAGGATATACCGCTGCGGGTACGGTAGGTCAGATACTTACCTCTAACGCTACTGGCGCTCCTACATGGAACACGGTATCGGGTACAGGAACTGTTACCAGTGTCGCCGTCAGCGGAGGATCTACGGGCCTTACTACTAGTGGCGGCCCAATTACGACATCTGGTACTATAACTCTTGCAGGTACGCTTGCAACGGCAAACGGCGGTACTGGTGGCACAGCAACGCCTACCGCAGGCACCATTCCATACGGGACCGGCACCGCGCTTGCGTATTCGGCTGCGGGCACATCCGGCCAGGTACTTATGTCCGGCGGCGCTGGCGCTCCTACATGGGCCACTGTGACGGGCACCGGCACTGTAACTAGCGTCAACGTTAGCGGGGGCACAACGGGGCTTACATACAGCGGCGGCCCCATCACAGGGTCTGGCACTATCACAATGGCGGGCACGTTGGCTGTTGCCAACGGCGGCACTGGTTTGACTACTAATGGGCCTGTGTTTAGCGCCTATCAATCTACCCTTCAGGCTCTGTCCGCTGCCACAACTACTACTTGTATCTACCAGACAGAAGAATACGATATAGGGGGTTGTTACAACAACACATCCTCAACGGTAACATTGAATGGCCTGTCAGTTCCAGCTTGGTGTTTCTGCCCAAATGTGGCCGGATACTATATGGTAAATTTTGCCATTCGTGCGCCGCAGGTTGGTGAAATCGCCCCATTGATATTTAAGAATGGCGTCTCTTATAAAGGCGGAACAAACGTCGCGACATCTGGCGCTAATAACTTTCAGGGTGCTGCAAACGCAATCGTTTACCTCAATGGGACTGGTGACTATGTTTCTGCGGCTGTTTATTCACAAGGTGCACTTAACACCACAACCGGCATTCAAAATTCCTATTTCCAAGCTTGTATGGTCCGGGGAGCTTAACCATGTCACTCTATGAAAAGATCATCACCTTGCATCCAGAATTGACGCAGGTTGACTTCTCGCCCGTTGGAACTATCCGCCTTCAGAATGACTCTGATGGTCGCGGTGACTATATAGCTGAATGGAGACACCCTACATTGGTGCGTCCCACTGACGAGCAGCTTGCCGCTCTGGAGGCTAAATAATGTCCGGCACACTCAAGGTCACAACCCTTCAGGACGGCGCGTCGTCCACGGCGAACACCGACTACCAGAACCTAATAACCCTCGTCGCCGCTGGCGAGTTGACCATCGCACCGGCTGAAGGTGGCTAATGGCTTTCATAACCGCAGATCGTGTTCTTGATAGCTCCACGTCCACTGGCACGGGGGCTTTTGTTGTGTCTGGTACGCCTGCAACAGGCTATCGGACGTTTTCGGCTGTCATGTCGGTTGGGGACACTTGCTATTATTCAATTCAAGGGCAGACAACGGCTGAGTTTGAAGTGGGGCTTGGCACCTATTCGTCCGCCAACACAATTACCCGTACAACGGTCTACAGCTCTTCTAACTCTGGATCTGCGGTTACATTTTCTGCGGGAACCAAAAACATATTCCTTACGGCAGTCGCGTCTCGGTCGCCACAGTTGGACGCTTCTGGCAATATAACCGCTCTTGGAACGCCCGCATCCGCAACTCTTACCAATGCCACAGGTCTTCCGTTGACCACTGGCGTCACGGGCGTGTTGCCATTTGCTAATGGCGGCATGTTAGCCTTGCAGTCGGTGCAAACTGCCAGTTTTACAGCAGTGTCCGGCAATGCTTATCCTGTTAACACTACATCAGGTGCGGTCACTGTCACGCTTCCTGCAAGCCCGGCTGCTGGCAACATTGTCCAGATCACCGATTATGCGGGAACATGGGCAACAAATAAAATCACCGTGAACCCCAACAGCGGCAAGATAAACGGATCTACCATAAATGCTTTAGTTGGGAATTCCAGAGAAACTGTAGCGTTCATATATGTTGACGCAACACAGGGTTGGCTGGCCTACTCAGGGTTCAATACATCCACCCCATCTCAAGATTACACAATCACTTATTTACTTGTTGCGGGCGGCGGCGGCGGCGGCGGTGGAAATGCCGGTGGTGGTGGGGCTGGCGGGTTGCTTGCAGGCACATTTACCGCAACTCCCGGCACAGTCTACACCACAACGGTTGGTGCGGGTGGTGCTGGTGGAACATCAAGCCCACAAGCAAGTGGAGGCGTTGGATCTAACTCCTCAATCACAGGCCAAACATCCGCTGTTGGTGGGGGCAAAGGCGGTTATGGCGCAGGCGGCGCAGGTGGTTCAGGCGGCGGTGGCGGCAATACAGCATCTGCCGCAGGTGGCGCTGGAACATCGGGTCAGGGAAACACTGGCGGCGCAGGATCATCTACCGCTGCGGGTGGGTCCGGCGGCGGCGGCGGCGCAAGTGCTGTTGGCAGTGCCGGTTCTGGGCAGACAGGCGGCGCTGGTGGTGCAGGGACAGCCTCGTCCATAACTGGTTCATCTGTTACCTATGCTGGTGGCGGCGGCGGCGGCGCTGGAAATAACAGCGGCACCAAAGGAAACGGCGGCGCTGGCGGCGGCGGGGCTGGTGGTTTCGGCACAACAAACACGCCCAACTGGATTGGAACCGCAGGAACAGTTAATACAGGTGGCGGCGGTGGTGGTGGTGGCGGTCAGACCAGCGTTGGCGTTGGTGCGGGCGGTGCAGGCGGATCTGGCGTTGTCATTCTCAGTGTTCCAACTGCAAGTTACAGCGGGACAACAACTGGTTCTACAGCGGTTTTTGTTGGTGCTATAGCAACAACCACACTCACCGTTGCATCCGTCACATCCGGCACGATTGCCATTGGCATGGTTCTGTCTGGAACCGGCGTTACAACGGGGACAACCATTACCGCAGGCAGCGGATCGTCTTGGACTGTCACGCCTTCACAAACGGTTACGGCTGGAACAAGCATTACCGGATACAGCACGGTGGTAACGACAAGTGGTTCTGATACGGTTATTAAATTCACGCAATCCGGCTCATATACGGCCTAAGGAGCAATCATGCCGCACTATGCCAAGGTTTGCGATGGAAAGGTTCTTCAGGTTATCGTCGCCGGTCCTGAGTTCTTTGACACGTTTGTGGACTCGTCGCCCGGTCAGTGGCTACAGACCAGCTACAACACCCGTGGCGGGGTTCACTATGGCGCTGACGGGGAGCCTGATGGTGGCGTGGCCCTGCGCGGCAACTACGCCGGGGTTGGCTACACCTATGACGCTGCCAATGATGTCTTTTACGCGCCGCAGCCATTCGCGTCATGGGTGTTGAATCAGACGGCATGGCTCTGGGAGCCGTTTGTTGCGTATCCAACTGATGGGCTGCGGTACGCATGGGATGAAGCCACGACGACGTGGGTTGCAGTACCAGAAAACTAGGCTGGTTAGATGGCATTTTCCATAACGGGATACGGTTTTGCAGGTTTACCCTTTGCAAGCTTTCCTATTGCGGGAACGGCTCCCAGTGTTGGGTCTGCGTATTCTATCGACGCGCTCAACGGATCGTATGCACTCAGTGGGCAGTCTGCTACCTTGACCCGAGGGTTCTTGCTTTCCCCCCAGAATGGCTTATACTCGTTAACCGGGCAGGCCGTAGACATCGTGTATACCCCCGCTCCGCCGGTTACAGGACCGACGCAATACTTTATAGAGATCCGGTCCTTTACGGAATCTAGGAGAATATGATGTCGGTTAATCTGAAAGCCATTACGACCCGGTTGGGCTATCAGCAGATCACTTCTCTCAGCGCATCTACTGCGTTGACGGTTCCTGCGGTTGACGTGAACGGCCTGAATTGCCGTCCTGTGATTGCCCTCATCACTCCCGAAGGCCAGGCTGTGCGTTGGCGCGATGACAACACCGCCCCCACAGCGTCTGTCGGTATGCCCCTCGCAGTGGGCGTTACGCTCCAGTATGATGGCGATCTGACCATGATCCGGTTCATCGAACAGGTAGGCGGCGCTAAACTCAACATCAGCTATTACGCCTAAAGGTGGCCCCATGAACGTCTCACAGGACAACGCCCCAATGGACTACATGGACTATTTTACTAACCAGCTTCCCAAGAACCTGGCTACGATGGCCGCGTTGCGGGACGAGTTGGCTATTCGTCAGGGAGCTTTGTCCGCCGCGCAGGATGCCGTTGCAGACCGGGCCAAGGCTGCGGACGAGCTTGCCGCTGCCAAAGTTGCTGCCGCTGAGATGGTCGCCGGGGCCAAGGAAGCCCGCGCGGCACTGAAATCGGATCAGGCCCAACTGAAAGCTGACCGCACTGCGTTTGACGCTGCCAAAGCGGACAACGATGCGGCGCTTGCAACTCGTGCGGATCTTCTGTCTCGGCAGGAAGCATCTTGCAACGCCAATGAACTTCGTCAGGCAGCTACGGCGGCGTCACTTGACGCCCGCGCCGCCGATCTGGCATCCGCTACGCAGGCCCTTGAGGCCCGTGTGAAGGCTTTCCAAGAAAAAGTGGCTGGCCTTTCCGCTTAACCGACTGGCCGGTAGCCAGGCACTCTTCGGAGTAACCCATGAACGACGAAATTTTGAATGCCCCAGCGGACGCCCCGGCGCCCGCGTCAGAATCGGAAGCTACGGCGGCTCCTATTGCTGAAACTACAAGGCCGGAAGATCAAACGACTGAAACGCCCAAATCTTTCACACAAGAAGAATTGGAC
>Ga0209296_1001841_pt1 | contig 15621 bp, 24 predicted proteins | sample S_130206_EF_Meta_FD_187319 | JGI IMG/M metagenome (GOLD analysis project Ga0209296, IMG submission 187319) | Freshwater microbial communities from Lake Simoncouche, Canada to study carbon cycling - S_130206_EF_MetaG (SPAdes) (version 2) | ecosystem: Environmental > Aquatic > Freshwater > Lake ...
TTGTAAAAGAACGGTATCAGGAAGATGGAAGACCTTCTCGTTATGAATGGATTCCTAATTCTAGAATTACTCCACAATACTCTATGGATAATTCATACCAAGTTGATGGTTATTTAATTGACAACAATTTTTATTCAAATAATGATGTTGTAACTTTCCAATCTCTCAATGATGGAATTCTTACATCTGGTGCAAGAGTATTGCGCGGCGCACTTGATTTAGAAATTGCAAGTGCAATGAGTGCATCAACTCCCATGCCTACAGGTTATATCTCCAATTCCGGTGCTGACCTCGATCCTAAAGAAGTTTCAGGACTTCTTGCAGCTTGGAAGCAAGCCAGAGCAAATAGATCAACTGCGTATTTAACTTCTACGCTTTCATATCAACCAACATCATTCTCACCTAAAGATATGATGTATAACGAAGCCAAGCAAGACTATGCAACACAAATTGCGCGTTTATGCAACATTGATGCTTTCTATCTCAGCGCAGATGCAAATAACAGTATGACATATAGCAATTTATTAGATTCTCGCAAACAGTTCGTTTCACTAACTTTACAACCTTTCATTTCTGCGGTTGAGGATAGACTCTCCATGAATGACGTGACGGCCAATAACAACGAGGTGCGCTTCGATTTAGACAAATCGTTCCTTCGTGCCAATCCAATGGATGATTTACTTGTAATCGAAAAGATGCTTTCGCTTGGACTTATCACAGTTGAACAAGCGATGGAAATGACTGACCTAACACCTAACGGAAGCAATGGTATGTAATGGAAAATAGAATCCTTACCTTTTCCGCTGATCTAACAGCCAACCTAGAAGAACGCACAATTTCTGGGAAAATCGTTCCCGTTGGAACTGGAGAAATTGGTTCGACTTCAGCAGGACGAGTTGTATTTGAAAATGGAAGCATAGAACTCCCATCCGATGCTAAGAAAATCAAATTATTAAATCAGCACAATATGAAAGACCCACGTGGTCGCGCAACATTTTTTAATGAAATTCCTAACGATGGAATTTACGCAACATTCGCTGTATCAAAAAGCGACAAAGGAACTCAAAGTTTGATCATGGCTGAAGAAGGACTTGTTTCAGGTCTTTCAGTCGGCGTTGAAGTAATCAAAGCAAAGAATAAGGCTGGTGTTATGTATGTATCACAAGCTAAATTATTCGAGGTCAGTTTGGTCACAGAAGCCGCATTTAAATCGGCAATGGTCACCGAAATAGCTGCTGAGGAAACTCCAGAAGCAGTAGAAGAAATCCAACAAACAGAAAGCGAGACAGCTGTGGAGAATACTCCAGAGACAGTTGCAGCACCAGAAGTTGAAGCGGCAGCGGTAGAAGCTGCTCGCCCAACTGTTGCTGTAACAAGCGTGCGTGAGCGCGTTGCACCACTTACAGCAGGTCAGTATCTAGAAGCAAACATCAAGGCAGCAATGGGAGACGACGAAGCTCGTCGCCTAGTTCGCGCTACAGATGACACAGCATCAAATACTGGTTTGACATTAGCACCACACCTAAATGAGTTTTACACAAACACAATCAAGGGTCGCCCAGCAGTAGATTCAATTTCACAAGGCGCACTACCAGCTTCTGGAATGTCATTCACATTGCCAAAGCTTTCTCAAGCACCTTCTGTAACAATCGAAGCTGAAAACGGCGCACTTGGTGGCGACGAAATGACTTCAACTTATGTAACTGTTGATGTTAAGAAAGCAGCATCAATTCAAACGATTTCATGGGAACTCCTCGACAGAAGTTCGCCTGCATTCATGGATGCCTTGATGGTCGAGCTTCGCGATGCTTATGCTAAGTATTGCGATGGAGCAGTTATTGCTGCATTTACAGCATCTGGTACACAAGCATCAACACAAGCTGCAACAATCGCAGGACTAAAGGCATACATTGCTAAAGAAGTTCCAGCAGCTTACAAAGCATCTGGCAAGTTTGCTACAAATCTTGTTGCTAACACTGCATGGTGGGAGACAATTCTTTCAGCAGATGACACAACAAATCGCCCTCTATTTACTGCGGCACAGCCTTCCAATGCTCCAGGTAACGCATCTGGTCAGAGCATCACTGGTCAAGTTTTGGGTCTTAACTTAGCGGTTGATCCACACATGGCAGTTACAACTCTTATCGATGAGTCAGCGTTCATTGTTGCTCCAGAATCATTCAAGTGGTTTGAGGCACCTACAACAACGCTACAAGTACAAGCACTTGCTAACGGTCAAGTACAGGTTGCACTTTACGGCTACTACGCAATCGCGCCAATCTACGGCGGCGGCGTTCGTCGTTTCAACCTTACCTGATAAGTAAGTAACTAAGTCGCTGGGAGTGGGGCGCAGCCCTTGCTCCACTCCCAGTCTTTAGAAAGGAAATGGAATGTCATTAACAACAGTTGCAGAACTTAGAAGCGCACTTGGCGTTGGAAGTTTATACGCTGACGCTACTCTTCAAGAAGTATGCGATGCTAGTGATGCCGTTTTGCTTCCAATGTTATGGACTCCAACTTGGTACACCGTTGCTCATAGCAACATAGTTGGTTATGGAACTCTTTATTTTAATGATCCAGTTATAGGCACATTTTATGTAGGGCAATCTGTGACAATAGCGAATTCAGGAACTTCCTATAATGGAACAAAGACAATCACATCAATGGGTGATTATTCAATAACTGTTGCAACAAGTCACAGCACAGCTCAATCAAGACACCCAATCGCTCCTTATGGAACTGTATCAACAACTGCTTATACAACTTGGACAGACGATGCAGCTGTGCAACAAGCTTCTCTTCAAATCAGTGTAGATATTTGGCAGGCTCGTCAAGTATCAAGCACAGGCGGCGTATCCCCAGACTTTGCTCCAAGTCCATATCGCATGGGCAACACACTCATGGCTCGCGTTCGAGGTTTAATTGCTCACGCTTTGAGTCCTAACTCGATGGTCGGATAATGTCAGTTGCGCTTACTACTCTTAGAACCACGATTGCAACAGCATTAGTAGATAATACTAAGTGGCAGGTTTTTGCCTTTCCACCAGCAACGATTCTTGCAAACTCTGTAATTGTTTCACCAGATGATCCTTATTTAGAACCAAATAATAATCAGCACAATACAATCGCACCAACTGCCAATTTTTCTTTGGTCATCACGGTGCCTTTATTCGACAACGAGGGTAACCTCAATGGAATTGAAGAAGCCCTTGTGGGTGTGTTCAATAAACTTGCAGCATCTACATTGACGTATAATGTGGGAGCAGTTAGCCAGCCACGCATCCTTAGTGTTGCATCTGGTGACCTGCTTAGTTGCGAACTCAAACTATCCGTTCTAACCACCTGGAGCTAAAATGTCCGAATGGGAAAAAGAAAACGCTGACTTCCTGAAGAAAATCGGGCAGACAGCACCAGCAGCACCAAAGCCAGCAACTACTAAGAAAGACGAGGAATAACCTGAATGGCTATATTTCTAAACAATAAGGTCGGCGTGAAGGTCAATTCCGTCGATCTCTCTGACCACGTTCAATCTGTAACTCTCAATAGAAAATTTGACGAAATCTCAGTCACGGCTATGGGGGATTCCAGTGTTAAGGCCGTCAAGGGCCTAGAATCAAGTTCCGTGACTATTGACTTCCTAAACGACACAGCTTCGGCTAACGTCCTTGCAACTCTTCAAGCTGCATGGGGAACAACTGTTACTCTTGTTCTACTTCAAGAAAAGGGAACAGCAGTATCAGCAACCAACCCACTCTATACAGTCTCAGTTCTAGTTAATGGAACAACAGACATCAATGGATCAGTTGGCGATATTGGAATGCAATCAGTTACATGGAACTGCAACTCAACAGTTGTTGTTGCAACAACAGGAACTTTCTAAACAACTAAACTAAGGGGCAAAAAATGGCTAAGTTAAAAATAACAAGGGCAGATGGAACAGTTGGAGAGTATCAAATCACTCCGATCATCCAATATGCGTTTGAAATTCATGCAAAGAAAGGCTTCCATAAAGCCTTCATTGAAGATCAGAAGCAAAGCGATATTTTTTTCCTGGCTTGGGAATCTATCCGCCGTTCGGGTGAAACTGTTAAGCCATTCGGAGAGCAATTCATTGAAACCTTGACTTCGGTTGAGGTATTAGATGATGACCCTTTGGCTTAGGGCGCGACTCGATCACCTATCTGATTGCTAAATTAAGTGTCAGAATCGGGATCGCGCCACAACATTTATTAGAACTAGATGAAGCAATGCTGAAGAGCCTGATAAGGGTTCTAAATGATGAAGCCAAGGAGATAGAAAATGCCAATCGTAGAGCTAAGAGGTAACTTAGACGTACGAAAAGCAATGCGTAAGTTCACCCCTGATTTAGAGAAAGAACTTCGTAAAGAGCTTGCATTAGCGATGAAACCAGTTGTCAAACAAGCTCGCTCATTTGTTCCTTCTACTTCCCCGATGCGCAACTGGAATCCTCGTCAAATGAGTGAGGCATCATTTCCTCATTACAACGCATCCACCATTATCAAAGGCATTACTTACTCAACATCTGCATCTAAAATTGGTAAAAATGGATTTACATCACAAGCTCGCATTATGAATAAATCTCGCGTGGGTGCTATCTATGAAACTGCTGGAAGCAAGAATCCAGATGGACAACCTTGGGTTGGTCCAAAGGGCAGCAGTAGTCACAGATATTCTCATTCATACAATAAGGATGCAGGCAAGTTCTTTATCAGAGCATTGCCACCTTTGGTTCATGCAAAAGTTGGAACTGGGCGTTTAATCTATCGAGCTTGGGAGCTTAATCAAGGTCGTTCAATGGGTGCTGCAATGAAAGCTATTGATAACGCTAAGCAGAAGTTTGAAAGATATACAGCATTTAACAGGGGAATCAAAGCGGAAACTAAGGCAGCTGCCTAATGGCTCAAGAAACTTCCAATATAGAAATTAACATTGGCTCGAAGTTAGATGCCAAAGGATTTAAGCAAGCTGAAACAGCTCTTAGCAAAATGGGAACTTCTGCTAAGAATCTAGCTGCTGCATTTGGTGTTACTTTTGCTGCTAAGCAACTAATCAACTACGCACAAGCTTCTATGAAGGCTGCTGCTCAGGATCAGAAATCACAGGCCCTTCTAGCCAATAGTCTGAATAATCTTGGTTTGGCTTACGCAAAAGTTGATGTTGAAGGCTTCATATCCTCTTTAGAAAAACAAACAGCGATTGCCGATGATGTTTTAAGACCTGCTTTTGCTCAACTTGCTCAAGTAACTGGATCAGTAGGAAAATCACAAGAATTGATGAAACTTGCTTTTGATACTTCGGCAGGTGCAGGACTTGATTACTCTCAAACTATTGACATTCTTTCACAGGCCTATGTAGGTAATTACAAAGGACTCAAGCAATTAAACCTTGGCTTAACTCAAGGCGAACTTGCAGCAATGTCATTTGAACAAATTCAACAGAAGATACAAGCAACATTTACGGGTTCGGGCGGAAGAGCATTAGACACCTATCAAGGACAAATGGACAAGCTCACCATTGCCACAGGCAATGCTAGTGAAAAGATTGGCTATTCATTACTTGATGCAATACTAAAAATTAGCGGCAGCAAGAACATCGATGACTTTACGAGCAAGATTGACACGCTAGCAACAGCATTTGCAAATTTAATAACTCAAATTGGTGACTATATTGCAGTCGCTACTGGATCACAGGCAAGGGATGCATTTTCTCCTGAACGTGTAGTTGCTGGTGGAAAGATTGTATTTAAGAACCCTTCTACTGGCATGGGCAATATCCCTATGACTGGTGGTAGCAATATGGATGTTCAGCGTTTCATAATTGCCCAAGAAGCAGCAGCTAAAGAAGCTGCTATTAAACGAGAAAAAGAATTAAAAGCAATCGAAGCGGCTCGATTGGCAAATCAAAAGAAGATGCTTGAAAATGCCAAAAAGGCAGCAGCTGAAGCACAAAAGAAACTTGTTTTGGACAAAGCATCTGCATTCCTTACACAAGCTCAAAAGTTGTTTGACTTGGATCGTATTCAATTAGCAGCTGCTGCCATGAGCAAACAGACTGAAGAAGATAAAGTCCGTATTCGTCTTAAGCAAGAAATCATGGACTTAGAAGATGCAATTAATGCAGGAAACATTGAAGGTGCAATAAAACTAGCCGCATCAGTTTCTAAAGATGCAGAACTTCTTGGCAAATTGCGCGGTGACATGATTAAACTGGGAGATGTTCCAGACCCATTTGCTGAATGGCTTGCAAGTATTAACGCCATCCTTGCTGCTCTAATTGCTATAGCGAACTTTGTTCCTACTGCACTTGCAGGCGCACCCAATAACGCTTATGTTGGCGGCACTAACCTAGGTTCGGATGTTTATCAAAGTACACTTACTGGCGATGCTTTAACCAATAAACTCAATAAAATGGATAAAGAAAATCCTTATGCGCTTTCATCATATTCTGGTAATCAATCTGGGGTATATGTCACAATCAATAACGCTGGATCAGTAATAAGTGGTCAAGATTTAGTAACACAAATTACTCAAGGCATCTATAACAATCAGGCTTCTGGCACACCAATTAACTATTCAACGGTGTACTAATGGCATTACCAGCAACCCCTATTGTTAAAATTAACCTTACTCAAGGTGCATCATTTGGTACTGTCATGGTGCTGGGTACTGGTCAATTAGGTTTTGCTGAACTTGGAACTGTTGTACCTAACATCGTCGATGTATCAGCTTCTGTATTAAGAATTTCAACTCGCAGAGAGCGCAATTTACTTCAGGACAAGTACATCTCAGCTACAGCGGTTGTACGTGTCAATGACCCTACAGGCAATTTCAATCCTCAGAACACATCCTCGATTTACTATCCTGATGTCCAGCCTTTGCGTAAGATTCAGATTCAGGCAAATTATGGTGGCACTCTTTATCCTATTTTCTCTGGCTATATCACAGAGTACAAGTACACTTTTCCTACTTCAATGGAAACAGGATTTGTTGATTTTATTTGCTACGATGCTTTTAGATTATTCTTTAACTCCAATGTAACTAGCGTTACTAATGCTACTGCTGGTCAAGATACTGGCACACGTGTTGGCAAAGTTTTGGACATGGTTTCATATCCACCTTCACAGCGTTCCATTCAGACTGGCAATACCACGTGTCAAGTTGATCCAGGGGGAACACGCTCTGTTCTCCAAGCTTGTCAGACACTTGAGTTCACAGAGCAGGGTGCGTTCTATATTGATAAAGAAGGCAAGGCTGTATTTAAGAATCGTCAATATGTAGTCGATGCTCAATCAGCTTCTCCGACTAAGTTCTCCAATGTGACTGGCTCTTCAGACATTTCGTATTCGGGGATTCAGTTCAATTTTGATGACAAAACCATTGTGAACTCAGCAACCGTGACTAGAATTGGCGGCACTGCACAAAACTATTCAGATGCAACCTCTATTGCTTCTTACTTTACTCACGCTGTTACTGCACCAGAGATGCTTATGCAGACAGATGCCAATGCCCTAGCCCTAGCAACTGCCTACGTAACCAGTCGCAAGGAGACCACTATCCGCATCGATTCAATCACTTTGGATTTGGTGACTTTGGCTTATGGTGCAGGCATTATTGCAGCCCTTGACCTTGATTATTTTGACACGATGGAAATCACCAATGATGGACAAGGTGGTTCAACTATTGTTAAGACCCTTCAATGCCAAGGAATCGGCCATGATATTACTCCTAACACATGGGTAACAGTTTTGACCACGCAGGAAGCCTTACTCGATGTTATGTACTAGAATTGACCCTATGAAAGAGGTGTGCTAATGGCTGTCGGATTTCCAACTAAAGTGAGCTACGCGAACGGGGACGTTTTTTCCGCAAGCGACATAAATGACACGAATGGCACAATTAACCTATTGGGTGCATCCGTTGCTTATGCTGCTGGTAAAAACAAAATTATCAACGGCAATATGAATATATGGCAACGAGGTACAAGTTTTACTAGCCCTGCTGCAAATGCTTATACCGCAGATAGATGGTTACAAAGTTTTGCCGTTGCACCTACGACTTATTCTGTAACTCAACAAACCTTTACTCCAGGAACAGCACCAGTTGCAGGTTATGAGGGAAGCACTTTTTACAGAGGAACAATAACAACAGTTGGTTCAAATGCTGCTTGGGAACATAAACAAAGAATAGAAGATGTTAGAACTTTTGCTGGACAAACAGTAACAATTTCTTTTTGGGCTAAAGCAGACTCTTCTCGAACTGGTCGTATATTCTTTTATCAAGTGTTTGGCACAGGCGGTTCAACCGCTGTTTATTCAACCGCTTATAATTTTTCTTTAACATCATCTTGGCAAAGATTTACTCAAACAGTATCAATCGCAAGCATTTCAGGAAAGACAATTGGAACAGGGTCTTATCTAGAGGCAACTATTGAACAACCTGCTGCAAGTGGTTCTGTTATTGACATTTGGGGTGTGCAGGTAGAGGCAGGCTCAACGGCAACTGCTTTCCAAACTGCAACAGGAACTATTCAAGGTGAATTGGCTGCTTGCCAAAGGTATTACTATTTACACGCGTCAGTTAATGGTGACCAAATTGGAATTGCCACATATAATCAAACAACAGAATCACTATCGCATGTAAAATTTCCTGTGACCATGAGGACTTCTCCGACTTTATCTGCGACTAGCGGAACAAATTATTATTCTGTTTGGGTTTCCAATGTGAATGATGGAATTAACTCTCTAACCATATTTGGTTCTGGAGTCAATGCTGCTGGTTTGTTTAATGCTACTGAGTCATCTGGAGTAGCAGGCACAGCAGGTCGATTGCAAAACACTAGTGGCTTTGTAGCCTTTGTAGCGGAGTTATAATGAAAAACTATAATAAAGAAATAAGCCCAGATGGACAAGAAGTTATTTGGTATGAAGAAGATGGCGTTCGTTATTCATTTGGAACCGACCCTGCTAACTCTGATTATCAGGCATATCTAAAGAGTCTAGATGAAGCCTCTTCTCTGTAAAGCAGGGCAACAACTTCGTGAGCAGATTGATGATTCTTTTCCTGACCGCGATAGAAAGTCCGATGGTTGGATAGGCGATGCCAGACATGCTGCATCAAAGTCAGATCATAACCCTGATTATTCCGACAAAACGAGTCAATGGGCGTATGTGCGGGCTTTTGATTGCGACAAAGATATCGGCGGGCCAGCCAATAATTCCGACTATCTTGCCGATCAGATTCGACTATGTGCAAAGAATGGTGACAAGCGAATTGCCTATGTCATCTTCAAGGGTCGAATTGCCAGTCCTAAAAAATCTTGGTCCTGGAGACCTTTTACTGGGGCTTCTCGCCATGACCACCATATCCATATCAGTTTTACTAAAGAAGGCGACCAAAACGGTAGCTGGTTTGATATCCCGATGCTAGGAGCAAAGTAATGAACGACCTAAAAACAGCAGCAGGCTCATGGGCTAGAGCATTCTTAGTAGCAGTTCTTTCACTTGCAGCAGCTGGTGTGACCGAGCCAAAGGCGTTAATCGCTGCTGGACTTTCATCATGCTTGCCACCAGTTATTCGTTGGTTAAATCCTAACGATCAAGGTTTAGGCATTCAGAAATAATGACTGCCCTTAACTGGGCAGCTCTGGCAGTTGCAGGCATCTCAATCGTTACTGGCTTTGTTGGATCAATCCGCTGGCTAGTAAAGCATTACTTAAATGAACTAAAACCAAATGGTGGTTCATCGATGAATGACAGATTGAATCGACTCGAAGGGCGTGTCGAAACAATCATTTCTTTATTGGAGAGGTGACACTTATCTCATGGCAAAAAAAGCAACTAACAAGCTTGTGGATGAAGGCTATTCCGCATTAGACGCTTGGGCGATTGGCGTACAGGAAATGTATCGTTCACTTCGTCGCGCTGGCTTCACAGTTGATTTGGCGCTTGCCATTATCGTAGAACCCCAGGCTTACCCTAATTGGATACTGCCTACTCCTATTAACCCAAATATCCCAGAGCCAGACTGGTATGACGATGAGGATGAATGAAAAGAACTGTAGTAGTTCCAGACTTACAAGTTCCCTATCACGATCCAGTAGCTGTTAAAAATGTTGCAGCGTATATTAAAGCTGTACGCCCCGATTCTGTCGTTACTTTGGGCGATGAAATTGACCTTCCACAAATCAGCCGTTGGACAGAGTCCACTCCTGGATGGTACGAACAAACACTAGGCTCTGACAGAGATGAAGCAGTCGAAGTTCTTTGGTCATTAGTCGAGCATTCTAAAGAAGCTCACATGATCCGCAGTAATCACACAGACCGTCTCTACAATGTTATTATGAAAAAGATTCCAGCCTTCTTAGCTTTGCCAGAGTTGCGCTTTGAGAAGTTCATGAAACTTGACGAACTGGGTATTACCTATCATAAGAAGCCCTATGCCATTGCTAGAGGCATTGTTGCAGTCCATGGAGATGAACAGAGCATTAAGCCTCAGCCTGGTCTTACAGCCCTTGAGGCGGCTCGTAGGCATGGCATTAGCGTTATCTGTGGTCACACACATAGAGCAGGTCAATCAGCCTTTACAGAGGCTTCTGGGGGCAAAATAGGGCGTATTCTAAGAGGGTGGGAAGGTGGACACCTCATGGATGTCCGACAGGCTCATTACACTAAAGGCACAATGAACTGGCAGCAAGCCTTCATCATCATCGAGGAAATCGGTGCGAACGTGCAGGTCAGCATCATAAATCTTGAAAAAGACGGCACATTTATTGTGTCAGGCAAACGCTATGGACGATCTCGATAACGATATAAAGCGTGACGTTGATGTCCAGATGGATAACTCAGAATTGTTACCATTTCGTTATCAAAATAAGCCAGGTAAATCCCACTAAATGTGTCACACTCTTCTGGTAAGCAAGGGCTGCTTACAAGAAAGGGCAAAATGTTTTTAATACAAGCACTAGGAATTATCGGTGTCATGTTTGCTACTAGCTTCATTTGGTACTGGACTGGGCACAAAGATGGCGTTCGAGAAGGCTACACACGCGGTCGCTCAATCTCTAGACAAGAATTCTGGAAAGAATAATGAGAGCGACAGAGGCACTCATCAATGCAATCGACATCATGCAAGATCGTGGCAAGGTCTATGGTCATCCGAAAATTAACCAGGGTAGGATTTCTGCAAGGTTATCCAATCTATTTGATTTCCCAATCACAGACGCACAAGCTTGTCTTGCAATGGTCGAAGTCAAACTCTCAAGAATCCAAGAGTCACCGAGTCATGTTGATTCCTACATAGATGCGATTGCGTATCTCAGTCTGGCAGTCCAATTACAAACAGAAGAGGATGAACTATATGTTTGATTTATCTAACTATGAAGATGTGAACTCTCGCATCAAACGTTTTCAAGCCGCTTATCCAGTAGGGAGAATAGTTACCGATGTCATTCAATTTAATGCTGAAAAGGGTTACGTCCTTGTATCGGCTCAGATTTATAGAGAGCATGAAGATACGTTGCCTTCTGCTGTCGATTACGCTTTTGGAGATGCAAGTACGTTTAATGCTTCGATGCGTAAGTTTTACGTTGAAGATACTGTCACGTCAGCGGTTGGAAGAGCATTATCTCTCGTACTCGAAACAACCCATAAACCAACAGTTCAAGACATGGCAAGAGCGAAACTCGCAGAACCTAAACCCGAACGATATATCCCTGTCGTGAAAGAAGATGATCCGTGGACAATTAAGACTGTTGCAATGCCAATCACAGCAGAAGAAGCTGTGGCAACTGTGAAGGACATTATAGGCGGTACAACTGACAAGGATGTTCCACGTTGTCCACATGGTGAAATGCATTGGGCTCATGGAATGACAAAAGCCAATAAGGCTTGGGGTCATTTTAAGTGCATGGCAGCAGCTACAGGTGAGATGAACCGTTGCCCTAAAGGTGAAGATGTTATCTGGTATGAAATAAGTCCCGAAGGCAATTGGCGACCACAGAAGGTGAGGGCATAACTATGGCTGACATGGTAATCTTTAATGATGGCAGAGCCACAATCTTGGGAGAACAGTTCTCAGAGCCAGAAGATATTGTTATCTATTGCGATTTATGCAATGAACCTTTGGCTATTACTCCAGAGTTTTATGATCAGGTATTCTTACGCTGTCTGAAGTGTTTTGCTGTTAATGGCAAGCCAACACCGCAAGCATAGAGGTTTCGCTACTGAGCGATTGGTTGCAGACTACTTGAAGGAGTGGTGGCCATACGCTACGGTGGGTCGAGGGGCTGATCCGTCAGGTGACATCCTAAACATTTCAGGTATTGACTTTGAAGTGAAGGCAGTTACCAAATTCCAGCCACTCGCGTGGTTACGCCAAAGCAGAGCCAGAACAGCTAAGAATGGGAGTCTTGGGGTAGTTGTTCTGAGATGTAACGGACAAGGGTTGAATGTGTCTGAGTATGCGGCACTTTTACCGTTCTCTGCTTTGGTGGAACTATTGCGTAAAGCAAAGTACAACGATTTGCCACCAGATATTGATTGGGAAGCTTCTAGCGTTAGATGTAATTCATGTGGTAATTGGAAAATCAAATGGTGGGAGTGCAAAGCCTGTGGGAAAGAAGAAACCGATAATGCCAATCTATGAATATCGCTGTCCTATTTGTAATACACAGATGGAGTTGGAATTATCGATGGATCACGACTTAGTTAGATGCACTGATTGTGGAGCACAAGCCACACGAATTTACTCAGTGCCTGGATTAGTGTTCAAAGGAAAGGGATTCTATTCAACTGATAAGTAATGTGATGTAAATCACTGTCCATATAATGAGATTAGTTAGGAAGCCATGCTTAAGAAACTTGACTTAGATATTACACTCAGAGGGCTAGAGCACACCAAGTGCTCAGAGCGAACCGTGAAGCGGTTAGTTCGCTCGGTAGCAATCGTGTTAGGGACAGCTCTATGCTTCAACTTTGTATCAGCTGCAAGTGCGACAAACGATTCTAATAAAAGGATTACATCAAAGCAGTATGCACAAGGACAATTAACTAATAAGAACTACAAATGTGTTTCAATTCTATGGGGTAAAGAGAGTTCGTGGAATTGGAAAGCGGTAGGCAACATTGGTGGCAAACACCAGGTATATGGAATTCCCCAAGGTAAGAGCGAGTGGTTAAGAACAGCTAATCCCTTAGAACAAGTAGATTGGGGATTGCGTTACATAGGTCACAAATTCGGTTATGTGCGTACAATAGATGGGATGCAACCCAATACATGCGCCGCTCTAAATCATTGGCGTAAGAAGAACTGGTATTAAATGAGTAGGCCTAGAGTGCGAGACCCAAGAGACCAACGCAAGTACAAAGCGCAGCGATTGAAGGTACTTAACGCAGGTGGATGGGTATGTTATTACTGTGGTCAGGATGCAGACACTGTGGATCATGTAATCCCTATCGTTAGTGGCGGTGATCCAATGAGCATCGACAACATGGTTCCAGCCTGCAAGCGTTGCAACAGTGCTAAGGGTTCACGCTCAGAAGGCGCTTTTTTAGCGAGGGGGGGACACCCCCCTGTTCTTACTGCCAATTTATACCCGAAAACCACCAGCACAGTCCAAGCTGGTCCGATGTCTGGTCAGCCTAAATTTAATTTATGACAACCGCACCCAAATCTAAAAAGAAGCTTGTAGGGGATTTGAAACCAAGGCTTCACAGTCCTTGGCTCAAAGGAAATTCTCGCGTTGAAGAAGTAATTAAGTTTGCTGAGCAGATTGGTCAGCCATTATTAAAATGGCAGGAACTAATCTTGCGAGATATTTTAACTGTGGACAAAAACAACAATTATATTAGGCGCTCAATTCTTCTTCTAATCGCTAGGCAGTCCGGAAAGTCACATCTTGCACGAATGCGTGTTTTAGCAGGTTTATTCTGCTTTGGCGAAAAAGACATATTGATCATGTCCTCTAATCGAGCAATGGCGTTAAAGTCATTTAACATCATGGTCGATATTATTGAACGCAACGAGTTTCTTCGTATTCAGTTAAAAGGCGGCAGTGTTAAGAAAGGCGTTTATAGAACCAATGGCCAAGAACGTATTATCTTAGAATCAGGTGCGCAAGTAGAAGTTGTAGCAGCTACATCCGATGGAGCGCGTGGTCGTTCAGCTGACCTTCTATGGATTGATGAGCTTCGAGAAGTATCAGAAGTAGCGATGGATGCTTCAAAGAGCGTTACATTGACTCGTTCTAACTCTCAGCGCATTTTTACTAGCAATGCTGGCGATGCTTTCTCAAAAGTGCTGAATGATCTCCATTCGCAATGTTTGAACCATCCACCTAAATCACTTGGCTTCTATGAATATAGTGCTCCAGCCTTTTGTGATATTTGGGATCGTAAAGCTTGGGCTATGGCAAATCCCAGCCTTGGTTATCTCATATCGGAAGAAGCGATTGAGGAAACCGTAGCAACCTCAACTGTTGAAGCAACAAGAACAGAAACGCTTTGTCAATGGATTTCGTCATTATCCTCGCCTTGGACTCCAAACTCATGGGAAGATATTTGTGATCGTTCAATCGAGATGTCTCCTGGCCCATTAACAATGTTCGCATTTGATATTGACATGAGCCGCCGAAACGCAGCTCTGATGGCAGGTCAAATCTTGCCAGATGGAAGAATTGGCGTTGCTTTAGTTCAAACATGGGAATCACAAATATCTGTAGATGAATTGAGAATTGCGGCTGACATAAAAGGCTGGTGTGATTTGTACAAACCGAGGGCAGTTTTGTACGACAGGTATTCCACTCTCGCCGTAGCCGATAGATTGCAAAAATCAGGTGTTATGGTTGAAACCATCGTTGGAGCTGAGTTTTACGCAGCTTGTTCGACTTTGAAAGATGCAATCGATAATCGACACATTGTGCATTCGGGGCAGCAAATCCTGGATGATCAGATGAACAACTGTGGCGCGAAATCCACCGATTCTCAGTGGCGCATAATTCGCAAAGCTAGTGCTGGCCCAGTTGTTGCGCCTATCAGCCTTGCAATGATTGTTTCAAGATTGATGCAACCACAATCTAAGCCACAGATTGTTACCTAGACACAACACACCCAAATTGTCAAGAATTAGACAAAGTATGGTAAGATGTCTAAATGGGTATATTTTCGCGTGGTGAATCTAAAAACAACAAACCTTCTATTCAAGCGCAATATGCCCCTCAAGTTTTAAGTCCTACATACAACTACAGCTATGTAGCACAAATTGACAGAACTCAGGCTTTAGAGATTCCTTCAGTAGTTCGAGCAAGAAATCTTATTTGCGGAACTATTGCTGCAATGCCATTAGAGCTTTATCGCAAATCAACTGGTGAAGAAATTGGAAAGCCAGTATGGATGGATCAACCTGCATTTAACCAACCTCGCGCAGTTACGATTGCTTATACCATTGACAGTTTGCTTTTCTTTGGTTGGTCTCTGTGGATTGTAAAAGAACGGTATCAGGAAGATGGAAGACCTTCTCGTTATGAATGGATTCCTAATTCTAGAATTACTCCACAATACTCTATGGATAATTCATACCAAGTTGATGGTTATTTAATTGACAACAA
>Ga0209296_1001843_pt1 | contig 15613 bp, 15 predicted proteins | sample S_130206_EF_Meta_FD_187319 | JGI IMG/M metagenome (GOLD analysis project Ga0209296, IMG submission 187319) | Freshwater microbial communities from Lake Simoncouche, Canada to study carbon cycling - S_130206_EF_MetaG (SPAdes) (version 2) | ecosystem: Environmental > Aquatic > Freshwater > Lake ...
GCCCTCTCGCTAGGATCATCTTGTGACTAGCACCTTCACCTTCGAGGAAGTAGGAGAGTTGCTGAAAGTGTCACGCCAAACAGTCCAGAACTACGCCAATAAAGGTCTTGGAGGAGTACTGCTCGAATCCTCCCCACGCGGGACAGACGGTGTTTGGCGGCAAGTGAGTCTTGAGCAGCTGCTGCATTTTTGCGCTAGGACCAAGTACAAAAACATCGGGCTTGCTCTGGCGGCTCGCGAGTCCCGACAGGACTTAACGCACAAGACTGCAAGCATTGATCCGGGAGACGGTGAGAGCCACCTTTTGTCTTTAGCTTTTGAGCGTTCGTCACGCATAGCTGCTGAATCCCAACTTGCTGTTGCCCAAGCTGAGCTTTCCCGGCTCCACCTTGACGTAGCACGACTCAATGGCGAGGTGGCACGCTTACGCCGTGCGATGCAGGTGTTGGTAGAAGAAGAAGCGCATCGCAACTAGCACTCCCCTCACTGCTATAGTTACCCATGCTATTGGCAATTATCACGGGTAACCTACTATGCTTTGCAGATGGCGAGCAGGAGTTATGTCGAGAAGTACGAGGTGCGTTTTGGTTGATGAGAAGAACGAAACCAAGAAACAAAAAAGAACTCTCTCTGCAGCAGCATTGAGTTTCCAAGACGCAGGACGTTCAGAGTCGACCAAGAGGGCCTACAAATCAGACTGGGCAGACTTTTCTGACTGGTGTGCACACAACGACGAGGACCCGCTCCCCGCCTCAGATATAGCAGTTGCCAACTACGTCGCGTACATCGCGAGTGGTGACGGCGCGAAGAAATCAACAGTGACACGTCGCGTAGCTGCGATCAACAAACAACACGAGATGTCCGGGTACGCAAGACCAGGTCGCTCGACAGAAGTAGCCCAGGTTGTAGCTGGTGTTCGGCGATCTCTTGGGTCTGACATCGACAAGGCACGACCGTTTGGACGAGAGATACTCCTCTTGGCTTTAGAGGACAGTGGCGACTCTGATCTGCGGTCTGTTCGCGACAAGGCGCTGTTGCTCTTAGGGTTTGCGTGCGCGTTGCGGCGCAGCGAGATTGTCTCTATTTTAGTAGAAGACCTCACTTTCGAAGAAGGGTCTGGGGTGCTGCTCTCCATCCCCGTCTCAAAAACTGACCAGGAGCGAACCGGCCATCTCGTTGCAATGCCCTACGCCAAAGACCAGACTCTGTGCCCTGTTCGAGCCTTAGAACGCTGGCTACAACTTTCAAAGATACGAGACGGCGCATTGTTTCGAGGTGTAATGAAAAATGGAGAGGTTCGAAGTACTGCGATGAACCCTGGTTCGGTTAACGACATCGTTAAACGAGCCGCTAACAAAGCTGGAGTGCTTAACCCAGACGAGTACTCAGGACACAGCCTTAGAGCAGGGTTTGTCACTGATGCGCGTGAAGCTGGGGTTCCAGATCATCTCATCATGCGTACGACGCGCCACAAAGACCCACGCACTCTGTCTGGTTACGACAGGCCTTCCCTGCTTTTAGAGAACACAGCCTTTGGTTGGGCAGGTTGGTGAGACTCTCTTTAAGAAGAAGAAGAAGAAGAAGAAGAAGAAGAAGAAGAAGAAGAAGAAGAAGAAGAAGAACGACTGGCGTCAGCGTGGCTTTGCAAAACTGCCACGATGTACTCGGTCGTTGTACCAGCTGACGAGAGACACTCTTGAAAAAAGGCTTGTTGTGCGAGGCCGAGCTCAGTGCTAGCAAAATACAACAAGAAGGTTTTCGTACTCCCCTCCCGCTTTCTGTACACCCGGTGCGGTACAACACCTAGAGACGCATCAGGCGTGCTGCCGACCAGCTCTTTGACTACCTGCTCGTGGTACTTGGCTACTAGGGAGATGAACCATGTCGTGATCGGCCAGTCCCCTCTCAATGTGCGGCATTCATCAAACAACTCAGACGGGACGTGCGCGATGTATCTGCGGGAACTAGGCGCACTTCGCTTTGCTGATGCGTTGATAGCGGCTAGCTTCTCCCACGCGGTGAGAACTAGCTTCGCGTCTGTTGCTTTCGAGTCCGACTCGACAACGAGATGTACAGGTTCTTGCTGGACTTCTAGTGTCGCTTCTTGTTCTTGTTCTTTTTCTTGTTCTGCTACTACTTCTTGAGTTAGCTGAGGTGTCGGTGGTGGTAGAAGTTCGACGTCGACTAAGTCTTCTTTCTGTGTATCTACTTCTTCTGCTGCGATGTCTTTGTGTCTTACATCAAGATCAGGACTCTCCACTCTTTCGCTTACATGATCCACGCGTTCTGGGACTGTGGGAGTTGGCGTGGCTTTGCGTGGGGAAGCCAATCTTCGCATCACCTTTTCAGCTACCGATTCAGAGATGGTCTCAACTATTGGTTCAGTAATCGGTTCAGTAATCGGTTCGGTAATCGGCTCGATGATGGGTTCATTCACCGATTCAGTCTTGGATTCAATGGTGTCTTTAGTTTTAGTTGCTGACTCGACTTGATCTTTAACCTCATCAACAAAGGACACTTCTAACGTTGTTTGCTGATCTGAAACAGCAGTTGATTCTGTAGCTGCATCAGCTGGTCTTGGTGCGTTGATCTGTGCGACTATGTCGCCGGTCTTGTCTAACCCAGAAGCCGTGAATGCATGCTCAGTACCGCGACGGCGGCGGTCTTTTAGTGAACTCATTACTCTGCTCTCCTTTTGAATATCTCTTGCACGACTTTGTCAGCCAGTGTTGTGTAATCGTAAGCAAGGCCAAGTATTGGTTTAGCCGCTGACTGCCCTCCAACCGAGGATGCCCACGACGCGTACTCCCCCACCGTGAGGCCCATCTCTTTAGCGCGGCCAAACTCCACGGACTCTCTGATGACAGGGCCCAACACGGGTGCTGCCCCGTTCATCACACGCTCTGCAGCTTCACGTGTCTCCTGGATGACTACCTTCGCGTTAGCTGGCATGCGCGCGAGCACTGCGCCTAAGAGACGCACTCTCGCTGTGTTTGAAACAACACGCAAGATGCGGTCTAAACCGCGCATCTCGTCGTGGTCATCTGAGACGGGAACAATGAGCCAGTCAGACGCGTTCAGTGCTTGGCGCTGCGTCCATGTGTCCATTGGTGGGCAGTCCAGGACGATCCAGTCGCACTGAGCGCGAAGTGGTTCTAACGCTGTGTCTAGTTCCGTGTCTGGAGTGCTCTTACCAACAGCCCATGGCAGGAATGCCTCCATAGATTCTCCCCCAGGGACGATGCGCAGGCGCTCTCTTTCAAACACTACGGGGTTATCTTGATCAGCTTCTTCCCAGCGCGTAGAGACAGGCTTGAGAGCCTCACTCTCTGTGAGAGCTGCAAACAAGTTGGCGCCTTGGTCATTACGTGGGTCACTCCCCCTTATACCAAGCCCTGAAGTGCAGTCTGCCTGCACGTCTAAGTCCACTAAAATAACATCAGCGCTCTGCGCGAGTCGACCAGCGAGCTGCAGGGACACTGCCGTCTTGCCTACGCCTCCCTTCCCTGTGGCCACTACCAAAACTTGTGCTCGTCTCATGTGTTCCTCTCCCGCTTCTTCCCGCTTTGAACATCACCGGCTCAATCAACAATGAACAACGACGTAAAACATATGTTAACATTTCCAGTCTTACTCCAACATATGTTTGAACTCAACGTCATATAAAGCCGTCTTGTTGAGTATTTTAGCATCCTCTTACATAGGAGTGTTGGATACTACCTAAGCAAGCGTTATGTAGCATCGCCTTACATACAATGCCATACAAAGAGATCGTTGTCGGTTGTGGCGCGACGGAGTGCGAAATTGTTCGCGGCCGATTCCCTCTCTTTTGGAGACCAACGGCAGATTATTTGTAGGAAACTTCAACCTGCTAAAAAGGTTAATTTAGGACGGGTCAAAAAAACGGAGCGTTGAGCTGGGGAGCTCGAGACACTTTTGAAGAAACGCAGAAGACGATGGAGCGGATCAAGGCCCACTCCCCTACCCTGCCCGGTGTGGACCCGGACGTGCTTTGATGTACTCGCCGCACTCTCGTCAGTTTCTTGACTGCAGCTGAGGGGCTACTCCTGGGGCTGATCTACCTATACGCGTTCGACAGCCGCTAAGACAGAACAGCTGGGAGGACTCTTAATATAAACTAAAGCGTTACAATAAACTGTAGCACATGACATAAAATAGCATACACCATCGTACTGCAGCATACAGCGCCCTATAATGACATCACCGAACAAATACTGGCTGATGGATTCGAGCTTGCAGCGCGCCTTATTCGTAGGGTCTTCTTATAACTCCTGACACCCTGCAGAGCCTCCTACGGTACCCAGCACTTAGCTGCAAGGGTGCAACGCAAGACGAACACATGAGACGCCGCAGTTGTGTAGCAGATGCCATAACAAGACATAAACTACTGAAATGCTGCAGATCGTGATTTAACGGCAGCGTGGCGCGGCGCCTGATTACCCTAACCGGTGTCCGTCGAATCCAACTGCTCATAGCAATGTAGAAGATGCCATATAGGAACATAAAACAACTTAACGATTCATAACATGCAAGCCACTAGGGAGCTAGGCGCGTCGGTCTTCACCTGGCAACGACGTCTTAATACAACTGCCCTAACATGCCAGAGTTGTGAAGTACATGCCATAAAAAGACATAACTGTTCTACTTCGGTCTAGCGGACCGGAATCCAGTCCGGTCTCGTGGGACTTTTGAAAGACATACGTCAAGCAGCATAGAGAAACAGAACAATGAAGAAGATGCCATAAAACTGCATAACGAAAACATGGGCGCGTCTCGTTCCTCTAGTCTCACTGCTGGAAGTCGAACGGTCTGTGTTGCTTTATGTTGCTTAGAACAGCATTAGGTGCCATAACAAACTCGAAGCACATTGAACTTTAACTAACCAGTTACTAGCCTAAGAACGTTAACTCAGGCCCAGAAGATGGTCGTGTTAAGGCAATCTATGTTGTCATAGACGTGCTTATGACAACATAGACTACGCAGCACGTAGCATAAGACGCCATCTCAGCGTATAACACAGATCTTTTGAAGGCTCCTTCAGTCTTTTCTTGCGTTAATTAGCGTGGAACATAAAAAAGACATGAGTCCAGATATGAAACTCCTCTGCTGTATACGTTTCCTGTGCTACTTTGCAAGTGATGCACGACAAAGATGCAAAAGGAGCCGTGGAACATACGCCAGAAGCGTTTGCACCTTCTACGCATGTAGTGCACAAAGTCTCGATCGAAGATGCACTCTCCTACATAGACGCGCTCGACGACGGCGCCGTAGTTTTTGATGACGGGTACGTAGGAGACGACGAAGGAGAGGACGACTCTCACCTAAATCTAGTTGACACACACGAGGACGGCCCTGGCGAGCATTCGGTCTCGTCTAGTACTCGGAGCTGGTGGCGGCAAGGGGATGCACTCGATATGGAGAGACTGCGGGACAGTCTGCCTTTTTGGTGTCCGCCTGGTTACACACGTGACGACAGAGGAGTGTGGCGCTACGCATCTAACGGCGTGCGGGTACCAGGAGCTCGTGACAGAACTTTATCGAACACATGGGACCTCGAGAAGCGCGGAGTGCTTGTTGGTTTGTCGCGCGCTCGGGCGAGATGCCACGCAGAGCTGTCATGGATGACAGAAGTTGAGGTCCGCACAGGAGACCACACTTATGTTTTTGTAGAAAAGAGCATTTGGGATGCCTTGTCTAAACACAGCCTTGGAGTGACTGCACCAGAGTTGTCGGGGGAGAAGTTGTGGGACGCCCAGGATGTAGCCATGTTCCTTAGAGTCAAACCAACGACTGTGTGGAGCTACGTGTCACGCGACGGGTTCCCTGCGCCGGTCTCACAAGCTGGGCGTGCTGGCATGTGGAGTGAGCCGCTGGTCGTGCAGTGGTATCTCTCGCGGCCTGGTCAGGGAGCACGGAGCGACGTTCTCAGTAAAAGAAACAGACGGCTGCGCTGAGAGTTTCGTACGTAGTACCGAGCGCTTTATGTCTTGATGGTGACCATCGGGTCGATGGACATCGACAAACTGACAGCGACCTGCGAGCATCTCACGAAAACACGTTTATTTGTAGAACCACTGCGCGTGTACTGCGAAGACAATCTTCTCGTCATCGACACGTGTTACGACACGCTGCGTCTAGAGATCATCTCAGGTGACGCGGAATGGTTCTTGAGCGCTCACGCTCTCGGTGGGTTGATGTGCCGAGTGCTACCGCACCCACGTCCTGACTGTGTTTCGATTGCAGGTGCGTGGGAGGAACAGTTCCACATGCTTGTAGGCGTAGTTTCCTGATAGCCACCTTTTAAATGCGCGAGTTTTAACTAAACAGCTAATGAAGAGCTGTGAGGTTTTACTTGCGGTTAGGACGGCGGTTAGCTGCGATACCAACATCGCGAAGAGCCGCTTTTACTCTCTTGAGACGGTTACGAAGAGCTACATCTTGGGCTGCAAACATTGCAACAAACATCTCAGCAAAAAGCTCGTCGCGGTTTGTGGTGGCGTAACGACCAAGGACACTAGCGACTTGAGCACCAGAGGTAGCCCTGATTGTCTTAGCGCGCTCGGTGCCACCTGCGTGACGGCCGTTGCGTGAGAGCGGGGTTGGATAGTTGATGAGATGCTTTCCCCATTGCGAGACAGATGGAGCTCGGTCCAAGTCCAACACAGCGCGCGAGATCTCGCCGTACACGAGTTCGTAGGCGCTTGGGCCTAAGAGAATGAGTTCAGCGTCAACAAGATGACCGAACTCGTGAGTGAGTGCATATGGGAGAGCGTTCAAGTGATGCTGTACAGCTGAGGTTGTGCCAGACGGATTACGACGGCTCGGGGGAGTGTTACGCATACGTAGCAGTGCGTTGTAAGCACTACGAGAACCAAATGCGGTCGACAAGTCGATACCACCAGTAGACCACACATCGTTGACACCCAGGCTCTCGGCTTCAGATACAGCTTTCTGCACTTCTAAGGAGGCGAATGGTTGTTGGTCTAAAACTGAGCGAGGAGGGACTCGGTAATCAGTCAAAGAACGAAGAGGTGCGACGCACTCGTATGTGGTTGCTAAAGCGAGAGGCTGATTTTCTGGAAGGAGATAGTCATACCAACGCGATAGCGGACGAGAAGCCAGGTCGATGTAAGAGGGTGCGGTTGTCGGGAAGGATTCACGCAGAGCGACATACACATGCGCCGCTTCTTGAGCGAGTTCCAACGGCATACGATCCATTGAACGGAGTTGGAAACCAGATGCGCCGTCATTAGAGCGTTCCCAGGCCTCAACTGATCGTGCGAGACGGGCAGGAGAAGCGTCGTTACGCGTGGGGATGCGCAGCGAGTTGGCCACCAGACCAAACTGCGGATAACCCTGCGTACTTGCTTCTACCTTCTCCATGTGACCTCCTAGATCTATTACTCACCGTGCCGATAAAGGCCCTTTGAGGCACGCAAGACGGGGAGTGTCCATGACGCTTAAATGCCCAAAAACCCAGTAGGGCACGCCTAGAATGGCCACGGGATTTCTTTTTTAGCCAGTGACTGGGCCGCCACCCAGAGGGGTGGTGGTGAGGCTGTCGGGGTGTGCTTTTAGAGACCCATAACACACTTTGGGATGCCCTTTTTGGGAGGTTTTAGGCCCGACAGGCCGAGTGGACATCAGGGCCGGCGCCCACACTGTAGGAGGTGTGCAAAACGGGACAGATTTCAACGCCAACACCTGGCTAGACGAAGGCAGTTTCGGTTCCTGGCTAGGCCAGATTGATAGTGGCGTAGCGTCAAACGTGGCCGCGTTCTCCAGATCCCGCACCAGCGAGGGTGTTTTGCTGTGTAAGGGTGTGGAAGTAGGCGTTGTAGGACCTACACCAGCAGGTCCTAGGGCTCCAGTTTCAAAAGACAACGTCTCAGAACGCACACTGCTCTCTGTGGCGAGCTTGCTCGGCCGCGTTGTCGGGTACGCGCCGGAGCACGAAGGTGACGTTGTTCAAAACATCGTCCCAGTGAAACAACTAGCCACTGAGCAGTCAAGCACTTCTTCTTCCGTAACGCTGGCGTTCCACACTGAAGCAGCGTTCCACCCGCACAAGCCTCGATACCTTCTCCTTTTATGCCTCAGAGGAGACCCGCAGGCTGCAACGACTTACGCGCTACTCAATGACGTTCTATCACTACTACCAGACCAGGCAAGGCAGGACCTGACACGCGAAGAGTTCACAACTGGCGTCGATTCTTCTTACAACCCGCGGCCGGGTGCAGTATCCAAGCTTCACTCGGTACTGAGTTCTGGAAATGTGCCCGTGTGGTGCTGGGACGAAGAACTCACACAGGGAACTACACCACGAGCGCGCGAAGCGCTCTTAGATCTAGCTGCAGCAGTAGCTGCCTGCTCGCGAGCTGTTGTTTTAGAAGAAGGCGATCTGCTGATACTAGATAACAGCTCTGTAGTCCATGGGCGCAGCCCGTTCTCGCCTCGCTTTGACGGCACTGACCGTTGGTTGCAGCGCAGCTTCGTCGTACCTGACTTGAGAGCCGTGGGTGACGACCTTTCTGGGAACGTCATCACCACATCATTCTCGTAAATCACGAAAAACGCGTGGCGAAAGACCTGTTTGTAGTCACTTTGTTTCGAAAGAGGCGTAGCAACGCGACTCCTCTTGTCTTGGAAGGACAGTTATAGATATGGTCGAGAAGAACGAAATAAGCCCCGATAAAGACGCAAAGGCAAGAGCGCGCAAACGCGTAACGATCGCAGCTCTCGTGTCGGTGATGATATGGGCTGTTTTTGCTCCAAACATTCTCGGCAGGTCAGAAGAGGTTGTCGTTAAAAAAGTAGGCCTAGACCAGATCCTGACAGAGATCTCTAACGGAACTGTTGAGAAAGCCAAACTGCTTGACGATGAGCGGACAGTGATTGTGTATTTGAAGGACGACACCGCTTTGTCGTCTGGCTACACGAGCGACTACGGGAGTGTGCTCTTGGAGAAACTCCAAGACAAAAAAGTCGATCTAGATATTCCAGCTCGCGAACAACCAAACTTTCTTATGGATTTTCTACTGGGCTCGCTCCTCCCAATTCTCCTCATCGGCGGGGCTTTCTACTATGTCAGTCGTAAAATGGGTGGCGGCGGGATACGTGCTTCTGTCATGGGTACAAAAGACAAGATCACCGAGATTCCAACCCAACGCTTCTCTGATGTTGCTGGATGTCTTGAAGCAGTCGAGGACCTTCAAGAAGTTGTTGGATTTTTGAAAGAACCAGCAAAGTTTGAACGCCTCGGTGCGCGAGTTCCTCGCGGATTGCTTCTCGTTGGACCTCCGGGTACTGGCAAGACGATGCTGGCGCGTGCGGTAGCTGGCGAAGCTGGTGTCCCGTTTTTTGCCATGTCAGGATCTGACTTTGTGGAGATGTTCGTAGGCGTTGGCGCAGGGCGCGTACGTACGCTGTTTGAAAAGGCACGCAAAGCAGGTAGCGCTATTGTGTTCATCGACGAGATTGACGCGATTGGAAAACAACGAGGCGGTGGGGTCGTTGCAGGTTCCAACGACGAACGCGAGAACACGCTGAACGCTCTCCTCGTAGAGATGGACGGCTTTGCAGAGTCAGGCGTCGTTGTTATTGCAGCCACCAACCGCGCTGACGTTCTTGATCAAGCTCTCTTACGTCCGGGTCGTTTTGACAGGCGCGTGATCGTCGGACTGCCGGACAAAAAAGGACGCACATCTTTGTTTCGCATGTACCTTGGACGAGCTACCTTAGAAGCAGACGTAGACATTGAACAATTAGCTACCAGCCTCGGTAAGCGTTCTGTTGGTATGAGCGGCGCTGACGTCGCTGCTGTTATTAACGAGGCTGCCTTGTCAGCTGCCAAACGTGAAGGATCTCTTGGAATCAACTCTATCGATGCTAACGACGCGCTCGAACGCGTGGCGCTGGGGCGCGAGAGGCGCTCAATGGAAGTCTCAGAACGCGGCCAACGGATCACCGCATGGCATGAAGCTGGACACGCTGTCGTGTCTTTGCACACTGACGGAGCTAACAAGCCAGAACGTATCTCGATCGTGCCACGCGGCAGTGCGGGAGGTGCTACCTGGTTTGGTAGCGACGAAGATGAACACTTTGTCACCAAGACCCAGGCGCTAGCTGAGCTCGCTGTTGCTTTTGGTGGCAGAGCTGCTGAAGAGATGCTACTCGACGGCGATTTCACCCAAGGCGCACAGAGCGACATCGCGTACGCGACCGCACACGCTGAACGAATGGTGTGCGAATGGGGTATGAGCGAGAAGATCGGCATGAAGCGCATCGACCGTGACCGCCTGTTTGACATGACAGACGCCGTACGTGACGAGGTCAGTTCTCTCTTGACATCTGCAATGGAGACAGCACGACGCGTACTTGCCCAGGAGAAAGACAAACTCGAGCGCATCGCAAACGCCCTCTTGGAGAACGAAACCCTTTCGTTTGAAGAGCTCGCGGTTCTTTCAGCAGGACCGGAAGCTGCTCTGTAGCCGTCCTTTTGTTCAGTAATCCCTGGCGAGCGCTCTCTACGCGTTCAAGGTGAGGACTCTAAACAATTAAGGAGCACCAATGATCCCAGACGGATTATTTAAAGCGGCCCAAGTGGCTGCTGGAAAAAATGACATCTCGTATGTTGCTGTTTATGAAAACTGTCCTGTTGAAGACGAAAGTCTCGTACGACTCGTCGGCGTAGCTGAAGGAGTTTGTGCTGTTGGGGTGAATTACTCACGACCAACAGGAGCATCTGAGACTGAGACACTGCAAGTTATTCCATTCTTATGGATGGATAACCTCGATGAGCACAGAGCCAAAATAGCCGCAGCACTGATCTCTATCGGTGTTGATAGCGACGTTGCGCAAGCAGCTATCGCCTTAACAACGGAGGTTTGCTGATGGGTATGGACTTAGTTCCAACGGCAGTCAAGGACTCGTCTGACGATGAGCTGTGTCACTTCCACTCCAACTGGAGCGGCTGGTCTTTACTGGCTAGCTTGCTAGTTGAAGTTGGTGCTGATATGACGCATTTTTCAGGTTCAAACGACGGAGACGAAGTTCCACAAGAACACGCTGAACAGTGGGGTGAGCTAATCGAGGAAAAACTCGACATGCTCTACTACGTCAGTTGGCCTGGAACTAGTACTGGTAGTTACCCTGTATCGCAGTCTTCTGCTCTACTCGTTGGCGATGGTTACAAACTGCTTACGTGGTCCTCACAAGAAGACGTCATCATTCACAGGCTCTCGGATCTCCCCGGAGTCAATGAATTTGTACGTCATTTTGCTGCGTTCTGTAAAAACAGTAATGGCTTTTCCCAGTACTAACTGAAACACAACTCAAAGCCGGAGAGATTCGACTTTGAAGTATTCCTTCTGACTTTGTAGGCGTGTTGCTACGCAGACGCTCAGCTTTGAAGTAGCGCGTAGGCCTCAACTGTACCTACCATGACAACCAACACACCATCTCAAATTCGCCCAACAATGGCAGTACTCAAGACTTTCAAATCCTCTCTTGGCAGAGAGTTCTTACTAAGCGCTGTTTTAGCTGCCAGCCTTACAGGAGCTCTAGGCATGACCGTGTTAAACCTATGGCACATAGATTGGGTCTTCGATCCATTTTGGGGCCCTATGGATAATTCAGTACTTTTATCGCACCTAATGAGAGATTTCACGCTGCAGTTCTTATCAGGACTCATTTCTGTGATCTGTGCTTACCCGTTTGTGCGGCGAGTTCTCCGCAGCACGCGTCCGGAGCTATCTCTAGTAAAGGTACCTGCTCTACGCATTGCTCGCATAGCTACCGTGTTCGCACTTTTATACGCAATCCTACTTGAGGTAAGTGACGCCATTGAGCTGTTCTCCCGAGTTACCGGATTTAACGCTTTGGTCTTTGTAGTAACACCGTTCCTCTTATTGGTAGGTCTCACAAAATGGCTTCGAGGAATACCTTCTCTAGCTTATGCTGCGGCAGGTTCTACTCAACCTTTTCGTGATGCTCGAGCAACAGTTCGCGGACGTGGTTTAGCGATGTTCGGTCGAGCTCTCCTCACCTCTATCGTGCTAGGTGTGTTGCTTTCCCCGATCTACCTTTTGTCGTTCTACGTCATTCCTATCGGCAGTGCTGCTCCACTTGCAGCGGGCGCGGTCGGGAACGTCTTCCTAATCGGCGTACTTGGCGCTGTAGTCAGAGTCGACCTTACGGACGCCTTCTTGCACAAAAAGACACAGATCAACAAGTAGGGTTCAGAGCTTCAGCGCGGTCCTGTACAGGTTGCGGGCCTTGTATCGAGGTTTGTGTGACTGCGGCGGGGCTTTGGATTCCGGTTACCAAGTATGCGAGGACCACTGTGGTGAGCTCCTGGTACGTACCGCTGTCTTACGCGTAGACGCAAAACGCCCCCTAGGGCGTACCTAGGGGGCGTTTTGTAATCTGAACAAATACCTGTACTGCTGGGTTAAATCACCAAGATGTATCGGTAGTCACTGCGCCAGCTCCACCGAGCAACGTGTAACCAGCAGTTGGCTGTGTTGTGGTGATTGCACCGCATGCTGTAGCAAGAGTCGAAGAGACCGTGCCTGGATTGCTAGATCTGTCAGGAAGACCGAGGAACACTGTCTGGCCGCCCTTGCGGAAAGCTAGGCAGAAACCAGTTGTGGTCGCCACGCTTGCTGTTGATCCAGCTGGGACTTTACCAATGGTTGCACCGATTGAGGCGGAAGTAGCAGTACAGCCAGTTGCGTTACATAGACGCGTCCAGTTGGCTGCTGCTGCGGCCGGACCGAAGTTCCACACAAGAACACGAACTGAGTTAGTGCTCAAGTTGGCTGGAATGACGTCAGCGTCTGGGAGATCCTTAATAGTACTGCCGCCTACAGCTGGGTCTTGAAGCATGTCAATCATCAACTGGCCACGACGTGGATCTGACAGGCTCGTGTTGCCGTCCATACCGAAAGCTGCTTGAGCTCTGATCTGACGATCAAAAGACTTAGCTGCGTTCTCAGCAGACGACTGGTTAGCGCGGTCAATCACAGCTCGGTAACCGACGATAGCAATCGTCGCTAGAATTCCGAGAACCACGATCACAATGATCAACTCGATGAGTGTAAAAGCTTTACGTTTCATATACAGGCCTAACCTTCCGGTAGTAGGCGATTTGACGGCCTGGTTGTTGGGTACAAAGGACTGTGTGAAGCGGGATGGAAAGCGCTTGCCAGTAGGTGTCCTTAGACACAAAACACCCCCAGGGTGGTCCTGGGGGTGTTTTGCGGCCTGAATAATCAGGTCTGAAAGGCTTTTGTTAAATCACCAAGAAGTGTCAACAGGGGAGATAGCTGCAGCTCCGCCGAGCAGTGTGTATGCGTTGGTTGGCTGTGTCGAAGTGATTGCACCGCATGCTGTGGCAAGAGTCGAAGAGACCGTACCTGGAGTGTTGGCCCTGTCAGACATACCAAGGAACACTGTCTGGCCGCCCTTGCGGAAAGCTAGACAGAAGCCGGTTGCTGTTGCAGCGTTCGCTGTTGATCCAGTTGGAACTTTACCGATGGTTGCGCCGATTGAGGCGGAAGTAGCAGTACAGCCAGTTCCGTTACATAGACGCGTCCAGTTCGCTGCTGCAGCGACAGGACCGAAGTTCCACATGAGAACACGCAACGAGTTAGTAGTCAAAGAAGCCGTGACGACATCAGCATCGGGGATGTCTTTAATCGTGCTACCACCAGCTGCTGGGTCTTGCAGTGCGTCGATCAATAACTGACCACGACGCGGATCAACCATGTTCGGGTTGCCAACCATACCGAAAGCTGCTTGAGCTCGGACTTGACGATCAAAAGACTTAGCTGCGTTCTCAGCAGACGACTGGTTAGCGCGGTCAATCACAGCTCGGTAACCGACGATAGCAATCGTCGCTAGAATACCGAGAACCACGATCACAATGATCAACTCGATGAGTGTAAAAGCTTTACGTTTCATGTGTGCGTCAGTCCTTGAGGTAGTAGGCGTTTTGAAGTCCTGGTTGTTAGGTAAGAAAGGACTGTCCGCGTCCTTATTGAGTGGCGCACGTATGTGAGTTACCGACTGACCCGTATACGCAAAACACCCCCAGGACAAACCTGGGGGTGTTCCACGACCTGAACAATCAAGCCTGTAAGGCTGAGTTAAATCACCAAGACGAGTCGGTGCTCACCGCGCTTGCTCCACCGAGCAACGTGTAGCCAGCTGTTGGCTGTGTTGAGGTGATGCCGCTGCAAGCTGTAGCAAGAGTCGAAGAGACCGTTCCTGGAGTGTTAGCTCTGTCAGACAAACCAAGGAACACTGTCTGGCCACCCTTACGGAAAGCTAGGCAGAAACCAGTCGCTGTTGTAGAGTTTGCTGTTGATCCAGTTGGTACTTTACCGATCGTGGTGCCGCTGACACTTGCGGATGTAGCAGTACAGCCAGTTGCGTTGCATAGACGCGTCCAGTTGGCTGGAGCTGCGACTGTGACACCGAAGTTCCACACAAGAACACGAACAGAGTTAGTGGTCAAGTTAGCTGGGATGACATCAGCATCTGGAAGATCCTTGATTGTGCTGCCACCTGCTGCTGGGTCTTGCAACATGTCGATCATCAACTGGCCACGACGTGGGTCTGTCATGTTTGGGTTGCCGTCCATACCGAAAGCTGATTGAGCTCGGATCTGGCGATCGAATGACTTAGCTGCGTTCTCAGCAGACGACTGGTTAGCGCGGTCGATGACGGCACGGTAGCCGACGATAGCGATCGTCGCTAGAATTCCGAGAACCACGATCACGATGATCAACTCGATGAGGGTAAAAGCTTTGCGTTTCATATATGGGTCCATCCTTGAGGTAGTAGGCTTTTTCACGGCCTGGTTGTTAGGTAAGAAAGGACTGTCCGGCGTAGGGTTGAGAGTTGCCATGGTCTTAAAACACAACCCAGTAGGAGTGCTAAAGACCCTCAGGGAGGTCGCGCTGAGCAGTCTGGGTGCTCGCTGTTTGCAGTCTTTTAACACTGTGTGCTTTACTCAGGTGAGTGGCGGCGCTGCCCTCTTGGTACGTTTGATACTCGCGTAGGAGTGGAGCGTCGGGGTACTAAACAAGTGCACGTGTTGAGCAGGTCTGAGAGGAACAGCAAAGAGAGGCAGTTGCGTCTGACTAGACAGCGAGTTGGTGGCACGACGCACGGTGTTGGTGAGCCGGGCTGGACGCACTCTGACAATGCTTCTACTTCATAACCAGGACTCAATAACTAGGACTTAATAACCAGGTGCTGTTAACGGAAAACACCCCCAGGGCGAACCTGGGGGTGTTTTCACGACCTGAACAAAAAAGGCCTGAGTAATCTTGTTTTAGATTACCAAGACGAGTCGGTGGTCACTGCGCCAGCTCCACCGAGCAACGTGTAGCCAGATGTTGGCTGTGTTGAGGTGATACCACTGCAAGCTGTAGCAAGAGTCGAAGAGACCGTTCCTGGAGTGTTAGCTCTGTCAGACAAACCAAGGAACACTGTCTGGCCGCCCTTACGGAAAGCTAGGCAGAAACCAGTCGCTGTTGTAGAGTTTGCTGTTGATCCAGTTGGTACTTTACCGATCGTGGTG
>Ga0209296_1001844_pt1 | contig 15609 bp, 18 predicted proteins | sample S_130206_EF_Meta_FD_187319 | JGI IMG/M metagenome (GOLD analysis project Ga0209296, IMG submission 187319) | Freshwater microbial communities from Lake Simoncouche, Canada to study carbon cycling - S_130206_EF_MetaG (SPAdes) (version 2) | ecosystem: Environmental > Aquatic > Freshwater > Lake ...
CTAGATGAGTGCGCATTGCGAGATTATGTATGAGTTAAGCCGAATTAACTAATGTTTGAGGTTTTAGGATCACCTGTGAAGAGTTAGTGCTATCTCGGGTCAAGCAGCCAAATACGTGCCCCGCCAATAAGAGCTGCCCCATTGGGCACGATCACGGTTTCGTCGCCAAGCCGCGCGAGGTACGTGGGTGTGAGGTGCCGAGAGTTTCCACCACCAATAAAAAGCCGGTCCCACAGAAAGACTGGACGCAAACTGTCAACAATTCGAACAACTCGACGCGACCACAGGGCATCACCGAGTCGGCGTCGTTCAGGTTCACCTATGTAGTTATCGAACACCACGTTTGGCTTCACTGGGATCTGCGAAAGCTCAAAATGTGGGGCAAGCCGGCCGCCGTCAAAGAGAGCGAACCCAAGGCCAGTGCCAAGGGTGAGCACCACTTCAAGTCCTTGACCAGTGATAACTCCGGCGGCATGGACTTCGGCGTCATTTAATACTTTGCAGGGGATGCCCAGCGCAGTCGTCAAAGCAGTGCGGGCATCAAAACCATCCCACTGCTCAACAAGATCAGGTAACACGCGACTTCTTGGACCTGACTTTGTGATGTAGTGCGGAGTATTGATTACAACTCCATGTCGAATCATTCCGGGAAGGCCAATAGTGGCCCGATCAGCTTTGGGGAGTTGCTCGGCAAGTGTGGTCAACGTTTTGATGAAGAGGGCAGGCGAAAGTGGATAAGGAGTGGGAACTCGGATTGGCTGAGCTCGCATGGTGCCTGCTTCATCAAGGACGCAACCCTTGATTCCACCGCCTCCGCAATCGATAGCCAATGTGGTGTACACAAGACCTAAGTGTGCCCGATAAGCCACGATTAGTCGTACGTTTGATAAGTCCAATAGTCAGGAGTAGTGCGTTTCATTATTTTACTTGACTGTAAAGATCATCTTCTTTGATTGGGTCGTAGATAATTTAGGCTTCAAAATAGTCACATTCCCAGTGAATGTGTACTTACCTTTTGTAAACGCAGGCTCCACAACTTTGTCACCGTATTCATTGACAAAGCTCTTGGGTTTGCCACAAAAAATCATTTCTTCATTGCCAACCCAGGCGTCTTGACCTTGGCCGTTTTTCCCGTTTCCAGGCTTAACGTAAATTGATTGAGCTTCAGTGTTCGTTGCAGAATATAAACTAAACATTACATAGGCATTTGGATAGAAGTAAGATTTATCGATGGCGTACTTGATGTAAACTTCTTCACATCCATCTGGATTGAGCGTCACAGAGTTAACAAGTGAAAAGGTGACAATAGTCTTTGAATTCACAACAACCTTATCCGTCACAGTGGCAGCATTGGCAGGAATAACGCCCATGGTGATAAGGATGAGAGTGAGTGCAAAAATTTTTGTTTTCATGACGGGAACATAGGTATGAAAACAAATCTTGTCAATTAAATAAGTAGTGCCTAATTTGAACGGAAAGTGAATAATCTGCAGATTACTTAACCAGTTCTTGCGTTACATTTACCGAGTGAAATTCATTTGGGTGTCGGTGGCTGCTTGTATCTTGATATTCACCGGTAGCGTCTCAACAAGTGCGCACACCAATGGCGTGAGTGTGATTCATGAGATCTCGAGCACCGATGCGCCTTCTTCGAGTTTAAAAATCACAAAAGATCCAACAGGCGGGTTTAATGTGCAAGTTCTTACATCAAACTTTGTGTGGCGTCCAGAAATGGCTTCAATGCAACATATGGCTGGTGAAGGTCATGCGCATGTGTATCTAGATGGTCGCAAAATCATGCGTATTTACAATGAATGGTTTCACCTAAACACCTTTCAATTTGCGACGAAACCTGGTGAGCAGTTACTTACGATTGAATTTGTTGGCAATGATCATGCGCCATACACGATCCAAGGTTTACCCGTTGGGGCAGAGGCTCTCGTAGACGTTTCTGCTGATGAGATTCGCCCCAGGGAGCCTGAGAAGTGGAAGCCAATTGCGATTGGTGCCATGATTTTTTCATTCCTACTTCTTAGTCTGGCTGCCCTCAGAACATTGCGCAGGAAGCGGTCCACTGGGTGAATTCTTCCCCCGATCTGTCACGCACTAGAGTTAGTCATCACTTGGAGACGTCGCATAGCCCGGTCGAGTGCGCCTCACTGCTAATGAGGTAAGGAGTCAAATCCTTCGGAGGTTCAAATCCTCTCGTCTCCGCTGCCAGAAAGAGACCTCGACTTCGGTCGGGGTCTCGTCTTTTTCTAGAGGAAATCGACCCTGTCAGGAGGGCAGCGCAAAGCAGGCTAGACTTCGTTCTCGTTATCTAGAACGCGCCCGTAGCTCAACGGATAGAGCACTTGACTACGGATCAAGAGGTTAGGGGTTCGAATCCCTTCGGGCGCACTCGCAACGTTCCTCACAAAATCCCACTGATTGACCATGCTGAGCCAATGTTTGCCTGACCTTTTCCGCTGGGGTTGTCAGTTGCTCACCATTAGTGCACAGTGTCGGAGTGCTAAGTGCAGCTGCGTGGGGAGCGCTTTCGGCCGCAACTCTCATGCTTGGCTCTATTTTTGCTTACGCATTTAAACCTTCACCCAAACTGACCGCAATTGTGATGGCGATAGGCAGCGGTCTGCTTATTGGCTCGGTGTCTTACGACTTAGTCGCAGACGCTCAAATTTCGCTCAAACTCCCAATGCTGGCAGCGGCACTTTTTGCAGGTGCAGCAACTTTTGTCCTTGGCACCCGACTGTTAGAAAAGCGTGGCGGGAAGAAACGTAAGAGCTTGAGTTCCCAGCCCGATGAAAGTGAAGATGACAATCCACTCGCCATAGTTTTAGGCAGCGTTCTCGATGGTATTCCTGAGTCCTTTGTTTTGGGACTCAGCGTGCTTAACGGCGGGGTGAGCGTCACACTGCTCGCTGGTATTGCTTTATCGAATTTACCTGAGGGTATGGCCGCATCTGCAGGACTGCGAACTCGCAAATGGCCGCTATCCAAAGTGCTACTCATGTTCTCAGCCGTGGTTGCAACCAGCGCAATCGCTTCTAGTCTTGGTTATGGCCTTCTCGCCAATGACGATGGCACGATTGCAGGCATCGCACAGACGTTCGCTGCTGGTGCGCTTTTAGCGATGATCGCTGACACGATGATTCCTGAGTCCTATCAAGTTGAGCGCGAATGGACTGGCGGCCTCGTCGTTGCAGGATTCGCGCTGTCCTTATTACTTGCAGCTGCGCTCGGCTAGGTCAATTCGCTGCATGTTTAGGTGTTTGGTTCGCTTACGCGCCTCGTGAATCCCTGAAATCGGCCGAAGTAGGCGTATGGTCAAAGGATCGGTGTCATTCAGACTCTGCAAGTGAGGGAATTGCCATGGGCGAGAAGACCAATCAGAAGAACGTGAAAAAACCTTCGAAATCGATCAAGGAAAAACGCGCCGAGAAGCGTCAGGCAGCAGCCGGCGCAGACGCGATCATCGTTCCAAAGAAATAACACTTCGATAAGTGCCGGTCCGAGAAAGTTGGGACCGGCACTTACTTTTTATGCGTGATCAAAGTACGGGTTAGCTAGGCGACGAAGTTAACGGTAAATATCTCGGCGATGACCGATGCGAAGGACGACAACAGTGACCACGTCGTCATTGATTTCGTAGACAACCCGATATTCGCCTCGTCGCGCAGACCAAAATCCAATCAGATTTCCCTTAAGCGGCTTCCCCACTCGGTGTGGGTTTTCTGCCAGTGGTCCTTGAATGAATTCCCAGGCTGCCGCAGCCACGAATTCGGGAAGTGTTGATTCAAGAGCTCGCCTTGCTGGCGGAGCAATCAATATTCGAAATGTCACTTCGACGAGCGACGAACAATTTTAGAAATATCTACCAAGTCGCCAGCTGCTATTGCTTTCCTTGCTTCATCAATCTCAGCCATCGCTTCTGGGTCAGACAAGATCGCGATGGTTTCCTCGAGGGATTCAAGATCATCGGGAGAGATCAAGACAGCCGCCGGCTCTCCGTTTCGAGTAATAACTACTCGCTCGTGAGTGCCATGGACAGATTCCACGAAAGCGGATAGCTGAGCCTTCACCGTTGCTAGCGACGTTGTAGCCATGACCATAATTATAGTCATAGATGAGTAAAGCAGGCAAGTACCCGACCAAGAGTCAGGACTTAGGCCGATCGAGGAGCCGGCTGTCCTGGTTGGCCGGGCTGTCCAGGTTGGCCGGGTTGGCCGGGTTGTCCTGGCTGGCCGCCCATTCCAGGGGGACCTTGCTGTCCGGCCGGCGCTCCGCCAGCAGCACTGCCCATTTGTGGCATCGCTCCAGCTGCTCGCCCTGCTTGTGTTGATGGTGTGCCTTTGTAGCAACCAATGATGTAAGGAAATGTCGAAGTCGCGTGATAGCCATACGAGCCGTCAGGTTCGATGCGCCCATTGCAGGCATCCAGCACGTTTCCTTTTTGCTTGCTCTTAAATGCGTAAGAACTCCAAGCATTCATCTTTGGTACTGCTGTTTGTATGTAGCCTGATTTGAACGTTGCCGTCTTCGTACAAGCTGCGTTGAGGCAGCCAACTGAGTTATAAATCGGAAAACCATCAAGGGCGTAGCCGAGAACTTTGCGTTGTGTGAGATTGCACTGAACATCCAGCCCGAGATAGTGATCGTGATATTCACTTGCCGGCCCGGTGTGACCGCCGCATGAATCCAAGATGCCGTTATAAATCGGATCGCCGAAGGCTTCAGCTGCGGGTTGTGATCCTTCCATCGGCCCATAGATTGGAATGCCCGTGACCGTGAATCCGATTGTGCCCATTTTGGTGTTGATTGCTGTTGATGATTTTGCAACTGTTGGTGAGACAGGAATCGTCCAGGTCCAATCTTGAGCTTTCAAAGAATTAGGCGTCTTGGGAACAAAGGGATAACTGATCATTCCGTTGGACTTCACCGTCAGTACATTGCCGGCGCATGACGCAGAAATTGTTGGCTTCGCATAGCCAGCGCCCGCGCCCACTGACGTTGAGAGATCAGGAAAATTCCCAGCAGGGCAACCAGTGGGAGCCGCACTTGTTGTCGTAGGAAAACCAACAACGGTAAATGCAATCGCGGCAATGGCGAGTCCGCCGATACCAGCTCTGGCAAGTAAGAGTTTTTTCATTCGATTTTCCTCTCGAAGTTAGGCGCGAGTGTAATGGACGTTGAATACAGAAGTAGCGAGAGTTGAATTCTTCATTGCTTGGATTAACGAATCACGAGTCGCATTCATAGCTGCCAGATTTAAGCGGGTAGAGAGTGCGTATGCAGTGATCGTGTAGTCCTTCACACCTGGACCCTGAGAGCACGGGGGCGTATAGGTAAGTGTGTTGTCCTTGAAGTTGTGACCGAGAGTTCCACCACTGGAAGCGCCTTGGGGCACTGCCTTCGTGCTGGCAGGCAAGTTAAACAGCGTCCAATACACGTGCGTGCTCGGCTCGGTTTCTCCTGGACGAGCTAGGCCAGGAATCCCATGCATGATCACCGTCATGCTTTTGGTTCCTTTGGGGATTCCCGAAAAGCTCAGCGCCGGTGAAAGTGAGGCGCCATCACATGTATTTGCTGCGGGAAGTAGTCCGTCTGCTCCAATGGCTGGATCACTCACTTTGAACACCGACGCAACTTTGACAGTTGTTGCTATGGCAAGGGATGAACCAGCCGTCAATGTGAAAGCCGAAGATGTGATGGTGAGACCCATCAATGCTGCCGCAACTTTATATTTCATTATTTGGCAACTTTGGTTCGAAGGAGCACCGTGTTGTCGAGTTTGAGGTCAGGACCCCAAACAAGCTGAGCGTTAGATGCCCAGTTGATTGTTAGGTAACCATCTTTAACGCCAACCGCTTGTGGGCTGTAGGTCGTAGCTGAACGCCAACCTGAATCGTTGAAAGACCCTGAACTCCAACCGGCAGGAGTAGCGACAGAAGTGCTTTTACAATCAACAACGGGATTGGCTGATGTGACACACGTTGGATTCACAGGTGCCGTATTGACTACGAGTGACTTCCATTTTGACGAGGTTGCGCTCACCAGCCTTCCCGACTTTGTTTCTTTGATTTGGGCGATGACTCCACCATCGCCAATTTGCTGCCGTGATGTGCCGATGTATTCAAGCCCAGAAGCGTCCTGGGTGTAGTCCTTGGCGATTAGTGCAAGGGTCAGCGGGTATGTTGCAGTGAACTGAATCGTCTCAGAGTTGAATGACCGCTCAGTGTTGATCGGAACCGAATCCTCACCCACGAGTTTTCCATTGGCATATAAAGCAAACCAATTATCGGCCCACACGTTGGCAGTGAATTCAATCTGCTTTGTCTTGGTCGGCAGGGCTTGTGAGGGTGCGGTGGAGGTGCCATAAATCATGAGTCCAAGGACGCCTAGCGTTACTCCGACAAGTGCTCTTTTTGGTTTCATGGCCGCAGACTAAACACTTATGCCAACACTGCGCCACCAAAAAAGTCATGTCTTACAGAACCTTGATTGAACTCACAGACTTCTCACATAATTGAAGGTGATTCTTCACTCATTCGAATCGACTGCTCGTAAAGGAGAAGGCAATGTCACATGATCTATCAGGTAGTGGGCACGGCCATGAGATACATCATTTACCCGAGCTGGATCGACGCTCGCTCCTTGTTGGCGCAGGCGCTGTTGGCTCGCTCGGGCTACTTTCAATGTTGCTCAAGCCAGCTAGTGCCTTTGCCGCAACTTCGTCTACCGCAGCTCTACCAGGTTTTGCGGCCTTCGCGAGCTCGGTAAAAGTCATCCGCAGCGGTAACTACTACCTCGTTGAAAGCAATGGTCTGCCAAGCCACAACATGATGGTTGGAATCAAGAGTTGGCAGCAGCAGGTACCAACGATTAAGGACTACACCGGTACTAACGCTTGGTCGATCCCAACAACGCCGGTCATCAGTAAAGCGCCGATATCGGCGAAAAATCATTTTTTTCGGGGTGCCATCGCATTAGCGGTGAACGGAGTGCCGATTTTTAATGCTTTGAACAATCGTGGTGACGATGCCTATCTGGCAGGTGAACTTGATGATTGGGGTGGGCATTGTGGAAAAGCGGATGATTACCACTATCACGTGGCACCACTTCACCTACAAAGCATCGTTGGTAGAACTGCGCCAATTGCATACGCACTTGACGGCTTTCCTATTTATGGCAGCACGGAGCCAGATGGCGCCAAAGTTGTAGGGCTTGATGAGTTCAACGGCCATTTCGACAAGAAGAAGAAATACCACTATCACGGAACATCGTCGTATCCGTATATCAATGGTGGCTTCAAGGGTGTGGTTAGCGAAGTTGATGGGCAAGTTTCCCCGCAACCATCAGCGGGCGCCTACGGACCAGCGGGTGAGCCATTGCGAGGAGCGACAATCACCGGGTTTCAAAAAGTTGGCGATAATCACTATGACTTGGCCTACACGCTCAACGGTGGCACCTATCACGTGAATTACACAGCGACGCTTGACCGTATGACGGTAGCTTTCATCGATCCTCAAGGAAATGTACGTAACGAAGTTTACCAACGAAAGGCGCGTTAGTTCTCAGTAGTGCCCTGCGCAAAAGGGAATGTTAAATGCACGGCCAGCCCACCTAGTTCGCTCTTTTTCAATTCAATTGTTCCGTTCTCAGAATTGACTATGCCCCGCACAATGCTCATACCCAGCCCGGATCCGCCAGATTCGCGCGAGCGGGACTGGTCAAATCGTTGGAAGAATTGAATCCCTTTTGTGTAAGCGGCATCCGGAAGTCCGGGGCCAGAATCCTCGATGACCAGCTCGACCTCATTGCGGTTTCGTTTCAAGGTAACGCGAACTGCGTCTTGGCTACGTGTGTGCCGGCGAATATTCGAAAACACGTTTGCGAGTAGTTGTGTCATCAGTTCAGGGGAGCACAGAACGTTCATGTTTGGTGTGAGTTCTTTGGTCAAAACACGATCCGGCTCGAGTTGCTCTAGAACGGAAATCCCATGCTCGACTGCGGAAGAAAGGTCGAAAACCTCGCGCACACGCTCTGCGTTTTCAGAGAGTTCAGCGATCAGCAAAAGATCATGAATGAGTGATTCCATCCGGTCAATTTCGGTCGACATGCGCGCATAGAAACGTTCCAATTGTGTGGGATCGGAAGCACGATTACTTGAAAGCAACTCAACGTAACCCTTGATTACCGTGAGCGGTGTGCGAAGTTCATGGGATGCATCACCGAGAAACTCCTGCATATTCTTTTGACGTTCTTCCAGCGACGTCACTAGATTGCCAAGTTGTCTATCTTGGCGAAAGAAAATCCACGTGAAGAGTGAGCCCAGAAGCATCATCACGGCGGTGAAGAGTGACAGAAGCTTGAGCTGCTCGGTTCTGCTGTTGTTGAGCGGCTCTAACGAAGTAGCAACGAGTAGATAGTCAGTATCTCCCAGCGCGACAGAAGTCATTCGCACAGGATCAGGTGCGTCAAGACTTATTGGACTATCGAGAGCGTCTTGAATTTGCGCAGAAGTTGGCGCTGTTTGAAGCCCACCAGGTGCGAGCGTGAGTTCGATGATTCCGCCATCGGGATCGACATAGGTTATCGAGATGGGAAACGGGCTTTCTTCGGCTAAGAACTGGCTCAGCATGAGTGGATCATCCGATGTAGTGCTGAGTTGCTGAGAGTAATCGGTGAGAACTGAATCGATGCGATCTAACTCAACTGACTCAGATCGATAGATCGCAAACCCACCCACCGCGATTGCTACAACGGCAATAATGAGTGTGACGGCAATCGTCAGGCGTGTTTGTAGTTTCACTACATTGCCAGCAGTTGGAAACCAGCCCCGCGCACTGTGTGAATGCCCTCGAAGTCGTCGCGATGCAATTTCTTGCGGAGATAAGAAATGTAAGTGTCAACCACCGAGGTATTGCTTTCAAAGTCGATGTCCCAGACTGCGCGCAAAAGCGCTTCCTTGGACACGACGAATCCTGACCGCATCATGAGCTCTTCTAGCAGCCGGAATTCAGTTTGGGTGAGCTCGACGGGCTCGTCCTTAAACTTTACGAGATGTCGATTTTGGTCGAGGGTGATCGGCCCGCATTGCATAACTGCATTGACACTTTGCGACGGCATAGTGCGACGAAGCACAGCTGCGATTCGCAAGACGAGTTCTTCCAGACCAAAGGGCTTCGTGACGTAGTCGTCAGCACCGAGCTTGAGCCCAGTGGTGATGTCGCTGCGGTCGCCTCGCGCGCTCAGCAAGATTGCCGCGGTGTTGTGACCATCGCGTCGATGCTTCTCCAGCAACTCAAAGCCGTCCATCTTGGGCATATTGATATCAATCAGCAGCAAGTCGACACTTTGACGATGCAAGATATTGAGGGCCTCAATGCCGTCAGGGGCGGTCAAGGTGATGTAGCCAGACATGCCTAAGGCATCACTCAGCAGGTCGCGTACTCCTGGCTCATCGTCAACGATGAGGATGGTTGGGCTGCTCACGGTTACCTCCATGACGAATCTAGTGCGTTTCCTAGGGGCTGAACCTACCTACCTACCCATGCTGGACAAATTTTTGAGAGCCGGGGATTTTCACAGGGTTTTCACAGAATTGAGGCTGAGAATGGTGTCAACATTCAAAAGACACAGGAGCCCTAGACCATGAAGCGGACCTCAATCTTCGCAAGCGCAGCGGTTGCTGTGGCGTTGATAGGAGCGAGCCAAACGGGAGCAATGGCAGCGGATCGATCACCTAGCCCTTCGTCAGCTGCACAGGCAACGGGGCAACGCAGCCCGAACAACCCAGCTTCGGTAGACAACTCGAAGTCGAGTACCACCAAAGATTCAAAGCCGGGAGCCAATCAGCCAAGTCCGGATCGTTCGCGTGCTGCAGCCTTAATTGCCTGGGAAATTGCCGGGCGGGCTGAGAAAGCCGCGCGATCGCAGGTCAACGAAGTCTTTAAAGCTGCAATTTACGGTGCCCAGGTGGAGTTTGACAAAGCTATGGGTGCAGCAAAGACAGCCGCCCAGAAAGCGGCTGCGAATGCTGGTCGCCGAGCAGCGGTGGGTGCAGCCATTGCTGCTCGAGAAACTGCTTTGTCAGCCATTGTTCCAGCAGGGCCAAGGCCATGAATGATCAGCGGGCCACCAAAAATTTCACTTCGAGCCTTCTTCAGCTTGCAGTGATTCCTCCGCGGGGGCTTTACGCCTGAAGCCCCCACAAGATGATGATCGAGCCCCTGACTTACCTGTAGTCAGGGGCTCGATCATTTTCCTCGCTAGTTATTCGTGCGTGTTAGATGGCATCCGTTCCACGTTCACCGGTTCGCACGCGAACGACAGTTTCAAGATTGATCATCCACACTTTGCCGTCGCCGATCTTTTCGGTGCGTGCAGCAGTCACGATCGCGCCCAAGGTCTGTTCAGCTTCTTGATCATCAACAATGACTTCAATACGGATCTTTGGCACCAGATCAATGCGATATTCAGCGCCACGGTAGACCTCAACATGCCCACGCTGCCTGCCGTGACCGCTGGCTTCAGAAACAGTCATGCCATTGATGCCGATCGCGTTAAGAGCTTCTTTTACATTCTCCAGGCGATGTGGCTTGATGATCGCGGTGATGAGTTTCATTGATCTTCCTCTCGACTTCGCGCGATCAGATCACGTAAAGGATGATGCCCGCCTCCAACACTTCCACCACCAGCTACACCAGCAAAGTCATACGCGCTTTCAGCATGAATTGTGGTGTCAAGGCCAGCAATTTCATCGTCGGGATTAGCGCGGAAGCCAATAGTTTTCATAATGATTTTTGCGATAATCCACGTGACAGCAAAAGCGTAGAAAGCCGTTGCCAAAGAAGCAATCACTTGTTTACCGAGCAAGCTTGCACCGCCACCAAAGAACAAGCCATTAGCGCCACTTGAGTTTGCGATCAAAGCTGCGAACAAACCAATGCCGAGCATGCCAACTAAACCGCCAATGCCATGTACTCCGACAACGTCAAGTGAGTCGTCATAGCCAAGTCGAAACTTCTGGCTGACGGCCCAAGCGCAGACTGCGCCAGCGACAAGTCCGATAACTAATGCACCAAGTGGAGTCACAAAGCCGCAGGCAGGAGTAATAGCAACGGCGCCAGCGATTGCTCCGGATGCAGCACCGAGGGTGGTTGGGTGACCATCGCGAATTTTTTCGAAGGCAATCCACGTGAGAGCGCCACAGGCAGTAGCAATTTGGGTATTAATCAAAGCCGTTGCAGCAAGACCTGAAGCGCTGAGTGCTGAGCCGGCATTGAAGCCGAGCCAACCAAACCAGAGCAACCCGGCGCCAAGAAGAACAAGGGGCAAGTTGTGTGGGCGCATCGAGTCATGTCGAAAACCGATCCGTTTTCCAACAACCAAAACTAAAGCAAGCGCTGATGCGCCAGAGTTGATTTCAACAGCAGTGCCACCGGCGAAATCAAGTGCACCTAGCCGATCGCTGATCCAGCCGCCCGTACCACCTTGAAAGGCAAAGGCCCAATGCGCGAGCGGCACATACACAAGCAATGACCAGGCGACCATAAAGACAATCCAAGAACTGAACTTCACTCGATCGGCGATGGCGCCAGAGAGCAAAGCGGTCGTCACGATCGCAAAGGTGAGTTGAAACATCACGAAGGCAAGGAGCGGAATTTGGTGTCCTTCAGGGCCGACGGGTTGATTGATTGCGTCGGTGAGACCCATGTGGCTGAGGTTTCCAATAAATCCGCCACCGGAATCTTCACCGAAGGCCAGCGAGAAACCCACGAGTACCCAGACCACGGTGATGACACCCATAGCCGAGAAACTCATCATGATCATGTTCAGCACATTCTTTGAACGAACCATGCCGCCATAGAACAAGGCCAAGCCGGGGGTCATGAGAAGAACGAGAGCGGATGCAGTCATCACCCATGCGGTATCTGCACCATTAATTGAATCCATGGGACTCCTTCGAATGAATCGGAACTGTGTCGGGCACGAATCGAACTCGCCGCGGGCGACTATCGCCGATTTTTGTTACAACCAGATTTCCTAATAGGACACTTCCTAGCGAAATGTGTGGGGAAGTTCGTGGTTAGCGTTGGCGAATCACAATCGGGTCAGCGTCTCGAAAGCGCGAGTTCGCATATAGCTGGTTGCCGTCTTGAGTGGTGAATCCGGTCAATGTTGGTTTCACACCATCAAAGACAGCGGTGCATGGTGATTCCATGAGTAAGGCCCACTCACGTTTAAGCAGATGCTCTTGGAGCATGCCTTCCACATAGCGATTGTGGGTACCAACGGCGAGGAACCGAACTTTTTGGGCAATGAGTTCAAGATTCGGCAGGATCACATCGAGTTCTCGGCCCTGCAGATCAATATGCAATAAGTCAGTGGGCTCGTCTCCGGCCAGCAAAGCTTCAAGGGTCACCGTGGGTACTTCAACATGTTCAAAGAAAGCGCCGCGGTAATCCATGTGGGCATTTTCATCGGTGCTGACTGCACCACCCATGTCGTCATCAGTCAGTTTTGGAAACTTCAGGACAGTTTCTTCATACCAACAAGCAGCTTGCACCACCGTGACATTTCCTGTGCTTTCTTGGATCTGCTCACGAATCTGTGCACTCGTGCCAGTGACTCGACGAACGTCAATCCCATTGTCTTGGCAATGTTGCATAGCCCAGCCAGCCCGCATTTCGTCAGCTTCAACAGCAATCCCAACAGCTTTTTTGCCGTCGCGCTGTGCCAATGCCACACCCATCACGACCCACGGGGCCCAACCAGCACCGACTTCAACTACGCGGTAGGAGTCGCGTTCATTATGAAGGGAGATGGCAAGGCCTACATATTCCTCAGCCTCAGAGCGATAGCCATCTGTTGGGACTGGAAGTCGGTCAGTTGTGGTGCCAGCAAGTTCTTGAGGTGCCCAAGGCAGCATCGCTATGCGCGTACGAATGCCAGCCCAGTCGACTCGGAAGATGCCTTCATTGGCCGGTTTATTGAGTGCGCGCACTCGTTGAAGAATGGGAACCACCGATTCTGGGTAAACAGGCAGGTGCAATCCGTTGCCGTACTCCACCGCAACAGGCGAGCTTGCTTGCTCGTTTGCCGCGGCCTGTTTCGTCACCCGATTTTGGGGCCAGCGCATGGCCGGAGGTTAGCCCATCAACCTGCGCTGTGTCGCGCATCCAAAGACTTTGGGAGGATGGGGCGGTGGCCATCCGAAATCTTGTGAATATTGAAGCTGTTTCGAAGTCTTTTGGAGATCGGCCACTACTTGATCGAGTGTCGCTAGGTGTCAACGCCGGAGAACGAATCGCGGTTGTTGGCCGCAATGGCGCCGGTAAGAGCACTCTGCTGCATGTATTGACGGGCATCGAGAGCGTCAATGCCGGCCGCGTCACCGTTGGATCCGACGTGCATGTGGAACTGGTTTCCCAGGTCGATACTCCTGATCCGGATTCAACTGTTGCGAGTTTGGTGGTTCCTGGCCGACCAATTCATGAATGGGCTGGCGACGCACAGGTGCGCGATGTGCTCACCGGATTGCTTGGTGGCTTCAATGATGAGCTTCTCAATTCCCGCGTCGCCTCGATGTCTGGTGGCGAGCGCCGGCGAGTTCAGTTAGCAAAAGCATTGATTAACGACTGCGATCTGCTGCTACTCGATGAGCCAACGAACCACCTTGATGTTGACGTCATCTCTTGGCTCGTCGATCACCTCAAGGCCCGGCCGAGGTTAGCCATCGTGGTGGTGACACATGATCGCTGGTTCCTTGACGCGTTGTGTGATCGCACCTGGGAAGTTGTGCTCGGAAAGGTTGAAGAGTATGACGGCGGATATTCAGCGTACGTACTCGCAAAAGCAGAGCGTGATCGGCAGGCATCATCATCGGAAGCTCGCCGGCAAAACTTATTGCGAAAAGAATTGGCTTGGTTGCGCCGCGGTGCGCCAGCTCGCACGACGAAACCTAAGTTCCGCATCGATGCCGCCAATGAATTGATTGAAAACGAGCCGCCACCGCGAAACACCACAGAACTCTTAGCTTTCGCTGGTGCTCGTCTTGGTAAATCGGTATTCGAACTTCAAGACGCATCGATGGACGTTGCTGGGCGCACCTTGCTTGATCGGGTGAACCTAAATTTTGGACCAGGGGATCGCATCGGATTACTCGGGGCTAATGGAGCGGGGAAAACCTCACTGATTCGCGTGCTACTTGGCGAACTTGCTCCATCACAAGGAAAACTCATCACTGGCGTCACAGTGAAGCCGGCGTATCTCTCGCAGCACCTGGAAGAATTGAATCCATCATGGCGCGTGCTTGAAGCAGTTGAAAAAGTTGCCTCGCGCGTAGAACTTGGCAAAGGCCGCGAACTCACTGCCTCACAACTGTGTGAACGACTTGGCTTTGGAGCAGATAGTCAATGGACTCCGGTTGGCGACCTTTCTGGCGGAGAACGACGACGGTTACAGCTCACGCGCTTGTTGATGGGTGGACCAAACGTGCTGGTGCTCGACGAACCAACGAATGACTTCGACGTTGAAACTCTCACCGCACTTGAGGATCTGCTCGACAGCTTTGCGGGAACGTTGATCGTGATTTCCCATGATCGCTATTTCCTTGAACGTGTCTGCGACGACACCTACGCACTCTTTGGCGATCAAGCCATCACACATCTCACTGGTGGTGTTGACGAGTTCATTACCCGTCGGCGTTCCATGCGCGGACACACCGTCATGTCATCGCGCTCCGGCTTTAGTAGCGAACCGGCCGTTGCAGTCGAGTCTGCAGGCATGAGTGCCGCAGAGCGACGCATCATTGAAAAGGACATCGCCCGGATCGAGCGCACCCTTCGCAAAGTTGACGAGGAGGAAGCAACGATTCACGGAAAAATGGCTGAGTCAGCCAACGACCACGCGCTTCTAGCCGAAATGACGGCCACACTGAAAGAGTTGTCAGTCAAAAGGGACGACCTTGAATCTGCTTGGATGATTGCTGCTGAATCGTTGAACTAGATAACACCCTTGGGTGGGGCCCTGATGGCGCAAGGTCGCTCAATTGGGCCACTACACTTTCACTATGACTCTTCCTACCCGACGCATTGGTGATTTGACTGTTTCTTCCGTTGGTATTGGCTGCATGCCGATGTCGTTTCCAACGAAGCTGGATGACCGCGACGGGATGATTGCCACCCTTCATCGGGCACTTGATCTGGGCGTAACCATGATCGACACAGCGAATATTTACGCCCCTTCATCGTCGACCGTGGGCCATAACGAGACCCTCGTTGCAGAAGCACTTCGCACCTACACGGGTACGGCGAACCTCGCCGACGTTCTGGTTGCAACTAAGGGCGGTATTACGCGCGGATCGGGTGGTTCTTACGGCTCAGATTCGAGCGCGGCTGCACTGCGCGCGGCGTGTGAGAAGAGTCTTACATGTTTGGGAGTCTCACAAATTGAGCTGTACCAGCATCACAGGCCAGATCCTTCACTTCCTTATGCCGATCAAATGCACGCGCTTCTTGCACTCAAAGAAGCAGGCTTGGTGAAGCGCATCGGGCTATCTAATGCAGACGACGTGCAAATCGATATTGCAATTGACATCCTTGG
>Ga0209296_1001848_pt1 | contig 15564 bp, 22 predicted proteins | sample S_130206_EF_Meta_FD_187319 | JGI IMG/M metagenome (GOLD analysis project Ga0209296, IMG submission 187319) | Freshwater microbial communities from Lake Simoncouche, Canada to study carbon cycling - S_130206_EF_MetaG (SPAdes) (version 2) | ecosystem: Environmental > Aquatic > Freshwater > Lake ...
GTTTCTGCTTGAGCAGGAAAAAAGTCAGATTCTGTTGTTTTTTTGAGTTTTTGCGTAATCGGTGGTGCGCTGTTTGTTGGACGCGTCAGGGCTTGTGCTGCTGCACGTTTGTTTTGTTGTGTTGCACCTTTTCTTGAGTTGCATGACTGATGGGCAGGTTGGAGGTTCTCAAGCGAGTGGTCGCCTCCGAACATGAGCGGCACTATGTGGTCTGCGGTTGATGCACCTGGCTTGCCGCATAGGGCGCAGATGGTTGATTTGCCGTCTCTTAGTATTTGTTTGCGGTTAGCTTTGTAGGTGGGGTCGTTGTATGGGGATGTCATGTGGCTGATGTTACTAGCGCCCTTGGCTTCGCCTGCGGTTGCTTACGTGTGTGTGTACAATCTTGTGCTTTGTGCCAGCCCCCACTTCCAGCTAGTAGCTGTGGCAGGTGGTGTGTTTAGGACGGTCGGCCATTCGCCTTTTATGAAGTTAGGGAACTCTGCTGTGGCGACTTACCCCAACAGCCCTTCAGGTAAGTCATCTCAGGTGGTTGGGTGCGCCACATCTACCCTACTTCCGTAGTGTGAATACCAACAGAGTGCAATCCCCTATGTGGCCATGGTCGTATTCAGTTGTAAGAGTAAGTTACTTGCGTATGCCTTGAATGATGGCAACACCGATGGACAGTAGCAGGACATACCACGCCACAATCAGCATTGGGAGAGCCTTTGAGCTATGAAGTTTAAGTCTGATGGTTTCCATAGGTAACACTCCACATGGGGGCTTAGACGCTCGAGCCAATCGTCCTGAGCTGGGGTGGTTTTGCCATTCTCGCGTTTGAGTTCGCACATGATCACGCCACGTACGCGATGAGCTAATACACAGTCAGGGAAGCCAGGACTACCCGTTGTAATCCATCGGCCTTTGGAGGTTTGTGATGGCGTTGAATGATGGAATGACCAACCATGGATATAGGCCAGCGCTTTTAGTTGTTGAAGAAATGACGCTTCAGATATTGGTGTCATAATCAATGACCATTCTGCCTACTAGTTCTGCTACTTGTGGTACCACTGAATTGCCTAATCCTCTAAGTCTGTCCACCCGATGGGGAATCCCATCAGCCACTCGACCCACGTTGGGTTCAGTCTGCCACCAACTGCATCCCGCAAAGTTGGGTTGGAGAACTTGCCGTTGATGTTCGATGTGTCCACTGATGCTGTGGGTGTCGGCCACATTTGTACTGCTTGAGCGAGTGAGATTGAGTGCATTGAGCCATCGATGTGCTGTGAAGATTTGAGGTTGTCGCTGTAGCTGTCCGCTGTTATCGGTGTTGGCCAGTTCCCTGAAGGGGTGGGCGATAATGATGACTCGTTCTCTGAGATGTGGCGCACCAACAGAATTTGCGGAAACAATTTGCCATTCCGCGTCGTACCCGATGCTGGCCAGCTCCCCGAGAACTGTGGAGAGTCCGAGAGTAATGTGGCCTCGTACATTCTCCAGGATTGCGTATTTGGGTCGTAGTTCGCTAATGGCTTCTCGTACCCAAGGCCATAAGTGTCGTGGGTCGTTAGCGCCATTGCGTTTTCCTGCTGACGAGAACGGCTGGCAGGGGTAGCCGCCGCAAAGGATGTCAGGTCGAACAACGTTTCCCCAGTGGATGTTTTTGATGTTGCCATGGTTTGGCACCTTGGGCCAATGCTTGCTGAGTACCTTGCAAGCGTAAGGGTCTATTTCTGATTGCCAAATTATTTCCATCCCTGCGCGTTCTAAGCCCAGGTCTAAGCCGCCTATTCCTGAGAATAGTGAGCCAACTGTGATCACTAGAAGGGCTCTTCTGGTGAGTCGTAGCTTGGCGCTGGCTGTTCGCCTGATTTGAGCGTGTCGATATATGCGCTGGCTTCACGTTTGCTCATCGCTTGCAAGTTGTGGGGGGGTATTTTCCCTAACGATTTGCATACGGCACGAATCATGTTTTGCTGTTTTTCGCTGGCAAGGTTGCCGTTCTCTGTGATGGTGCCTTCACCTGATGGGGACATTCTTTGGACTTTGCCCATCTCTTCACGACTTGGCCGTTTAGATGGGTCGGTGCCAGCCAGGTTGTAGTTAGCTAGTCCGCGTCCAACCGCCCCTGTTTCTGCGTTAGCCAGGTGGGAAGTTTTATTTATGTGCGATGAATTACGCACCTCTTCTTCCCAGCCTGTAGATACAAGTACATCACCTATCCAGATTTCTGCCTTAAATACGGCAACATCAGATAAGTAATGCACAAGTTCTGTAATGATTCGGCCTTCAGGGTGAGCATCGTAAAATTTGCTAATTCTGCTGGCCACTGGCTCATAATCGTCAAGGTTAAAACTGGCCACGTGCGTGTTCTCTTTCTAATCGGTTCAATTCGGTTTCTAATTCGGCGACTCGGAGCTTTAACGCGTCCCGCTCAGCTTGTACTTTGGCAAAGTCGTCCTCAGCAAAAGTGATTTCTTTGTCTCTGAGCCATGCGTAGGCATCGTCTTGGTGTATGTATTCGCTCACCAGCCACCAAGGATTCTGCGTATTGCTGCGATGTCATCCAGGGTTGTATAAAGGGTGACGCTAGTCATCCCAAAGTCAAGAGTGATTGAGCTAAAAGTCTCAAATTGGTTTACCTTGCATTTGATGTTGTCCTTGGTTACACCGTGAATGTTTATGTTGCCTACTTGTATTGGCTCACTCATCAGCGCCAACCATCTTGACTGATGACAGATAATTAATGCCCTTAGATGGCCCACTCACGTTAAGAGATGGATGCCATGAGTCCCTGATGGTTTCAGCAATGTTTGGCAGGGCGTGTAAAGCGCCTACTGCCTCCATGATGACGCTGGCTTCCTTGAACCGTAGCTCGAGCGCTAGGTTCATGCTGATATTGGTTAGTTTGGCGATTAGTTCGCCCGTTGATGTTTCCATTGTTTCCTTTGTTATTTTCCTGATGTTGCTCGCCAGTGACCTAGGCCGCCATTGTCGTACAAGTAACGAGCCACTTTGACATTGCACCTGGCCGACAGCAGGGCTCTAATCACATCTTGTTTCTTACAGACAGCACGTGTCACGGTAGCCCATGATCCTTGAATCTGAAGAAGGCCAACATCTGGGCGACCCGTAGATTTGCGAATTGCTGACAAGCTCTGCGCGTTACAGCGACTTTCTCGATATGCAATTTTGCTCAGAACAGGTACCACTTGGGCTGGGAAGTATTCCCTGAGTAGCGGTTCCCATTTAGGGCATGAGTTAGTAGCTGCACTTGCGTGAGCTGGGGTGGATAGGGCGAGGATTAGCGATAGTGCCATGAGTTTCTTAATCAACTCTCTCTACTTCTGTTGGCGGCCCCCATAAGTGCCAAGACTCTGCACGTGTGCAGACTTGGGTGTACTCAATCAGGCCTGTGGACAAGTCTGTGAAGATTTGCACCATGGTTTTCTTATCTTTAGACCTTAGGGCCATATAGCCCCATGTGGGAATCATGGTCGGTTTGCCATCATTTTGAGAAACAGCCAGCAGCTGACCCATCCCATTATGAAACTGTAAATAAACTGTGTGTCAGTCATAGCAGCCCGTAGCAATGTCAAGACCAAAACGCGTGACGGCGCATACCATGCCCTGAGAGCCACTGGCAAGCGTCCTGCGGATGCCTAAGTCGTGGATAAGTCCTTGAGTGCGTAAGTCGGCACAGCGCTTCCAGTAGCCGTTTATAACGTGGCCTCGGGAAACAGCTATAGCGGCTGCCTCTTCATCTGTGAGGCCGCTAATATTCCCAGCATAAATAGCTAGGAGAATTGCTCGGTGGCTATTTAAGCGCATTGGCTTGATTTGGCGTGATGTGTCTGGGTCTGTGGCCCTGAACAGTGGTAAATCCTCTAAGAGGTAATCCTTCATGCGTGACATTTTGTGTTTCCTTTGGTTAGGCCATTTGAGTGGCTAAAGATGACTATACACAATTTGAGAAGTCGGTGGTGGATTTCCCAATGGAAACAAAGAAACCCACCACCTAGCCCCAGCACCGCTCAAACAGTGTCTGGGAATCCTTATCAGGCTGGCTTTAACCTTCTGAACTCAGCATCAAAGTTTTCCAAATCTTGCTTTTCCAGTTCCAAATGTATCCAAAGGCCGCCTGTGCCAGCGCTTTCCTCTTTGGTTTTATACTTGACAACCCCTGCCATGCCTTCGCCGCGTGAGCAGCGATAGCCAGCACCAAATTTAGTGCCTGGCATCTTGTAGAAATGGACTTCTTGAACTTTTAGCGCTAGGGAATTGATCACAAAGAATGTCCAGATGGCTTCAAGCACTTTGATGTCACTATGGCCAATGTCCATGGCGTATCCAGTGGCGTGGGTGCTTAAGTTTGGTTTGTCCCTCATGGGGCGGTTTGCATACGTGCCCAGGTTGGTGACCTTCCAGCGCTTTGTGCATAGGTCTAAACATTTAGCTGTGATGGGCTGCGTGGTCTTACCGTCCCATGCTGGGTAATAACGATATGCGCGTGTCATGGTGCTGGCGGTTTGTCTTTAAGGCCGTTAGCGGCAAGCATTCCAAGTAGGCCACCAGATAGGGACATTAGAAGCGGACTCAACACTCCAAAAATTTCACGGTCTGCTTCGGCCATTGTGCGTGGCTGCGTTACGAATAAAGTGCCGTACAGCATGAAGCAGATTGACATGACAAACACAATGGTGAGTCCGATGCCTACTACAAGGATTAGTCGTGCTTTTATTTCTTCGTTGGTGAGTCGTGGTCTAAGTTTCATTAGCAGTCAAATCCTAGAATTTCTTTAAGTGTGGTGGTGGTTACGGCTGACTCGACAGCGCCTAGGGCTTTGTTTTTGGTGCGTGACTCTTGGTTGCATTGGCACTCTTGTTTGTTGGTGTTGGCTGGGTCTTGGCATGGGTAGCGGAAACGGTCTGCGCAGCCTGTGAGGGTTATGAGGGTGGCGCTAATCAGCAGTAGGCGTTTCATGGTCTATCGGTGTTGGCTTCTGCTTCAGCAACAATTGCAAGATAAATGGCATGTTCTTCTTCTGTCATTTCTCTGACTTCATCGTCTATTTGTATGTCTGGTCGTTTCATTTCTATGCCTTTCGGTATCCATAAACAGTGACTTTGCCAGCGGTAAAAGTGCCTACATCGGTAGTTAAGGTGAAGTCTGTATAGGAAGTTGTATTGCTCAAGATTCCGTTACCTAAACCACCGAACGAGTAGCCGTCATAACTCATACCACTAACACGAGTGTTCTGCGCCGTAAATGGGGCAAAGATTTCAAGCGTAAAAGATGAAGCAACTGCTGTGGGTGTTCGTTGCGCAAAGGCTTGAAAGTTAGTTGTGTTGTTTCCGTTTACGCCAATATAAGCAGCACTGCTTACGGTACACAAAGGAATGCCGTAGTAATAGCCAGTAATGGTTGAGCCAAACGTCAGGGCCAAACTTGGGTTTATGCTGCTACATACAAAGCCATCTACAACAATCTTGTAGGAATCAAAGGATGTTGAGAAAGCATTAGTCACCACCATCGTTGTTGGAGTACCAGTAACTGTATGGGTCTTGACATACACCAGCCCTGAGTTCGCCAAATACGTATTCGTATCGGCAGCCGTCAGCACCTCACCCGTAGTAAAAGTCTTTATAGCCATATCAATATCCTAACTTGTTGTAATCGAGCGTTCCGTACACCGTTGAATCCAAAATCAAATAGTTGTTCTGCTCGGCCGATGACAGCGTAAACGTATAACGAGACGATTCGGGAGTAGCCGAGATAGTGACGCCCTCAATGATTGCTGGGTAACTGGTACCACGAAAAGTGACACTGCAACGCATACCCGGGTAAGACGCTGGCGATTGACTACCAAGAGAATCTAAAAAACCATTGCGCTGGGTGGCTTCTGAAAGGCACGAAACGCTAGCAATGCGAAACTGGGCAGTGCCGTAGAGGCTGGCTAGGTAATTGGCGAAGTCAGTGGCTTGACCTGTACTGCTGTTTAAGGTGTTAATTGTGTAGGTGCGGTAAGGCGTGGTAGCGCCAGCTTGGGTAACAGTGACAACAGAGCCACCAAGAGGTGTGACAGAAACCTGTGTCCAGTAGTTATCGGCATAAGAGTTGAAATCGATTTGATCATAGGAATACTGGGCTGAGGTTGGGGTGTCTGAAAAGACTGGCGTGGCACCTTCAGTTACTGGGTTTTGATAAAACGGGCTGACAACTTTGATTTCATTCACCAAATTGGTATCCCACATACGGCCATTCAATGTGGTTAATAACTGGTTGTACCAGTCGCCCCATGTGCCGGTGATATTGAGACCAACCATCACTGGGTCTGTGCCTTGAGGGCGCAAATAAGCGCCAGTGACACCAGTAATAGAATTAGATACTGTTAATTGTGTTTGTGGCGCACCCGAAGCCAGCGCATAGTTATTGCCGTTCATACGAGCAACAGCAGCAAAGAAACCTTCGCAACTAATGGTGAGGTAATCAGCGTTTCCTAGACTGCTTTTGTAGGGGATGCCGTAACGCACTTGAACATCTCGGATGCGTCCTAAGAAAGAACTGGCGCTGGTGTCAAGTTGGTTAGGGCCTTCAATCTTGATATAGGTACCAGTTTTTAAGTCAGCAATGGGACTTGCATAGCCATTGGGGTATCTGAGTTCTATTTCAGCGTTGCTTGCGTTGTACGCGTCTAGTTGCTTTTCACGACCCAACTTAATGTTGATGCCTTGAACATTGGTTAGAGCCGTAAAAGTAACTCCATCAGCAGAGTATTTCACTTTGTATGTTTGAGGCATTACGGGGTGCTTACCTTAATTGGGATAGACCCGTTCTGTCTCATGTAGGTACGCAAAGCATTAACTACTGATTGAGGGTCTCCACCATTTACTTGGATAGTGACATTGCTGCCTCCCATGCCAAAGTCGCCCATACGGTCAAGAGGGATTATTGCCTCTGGCCCCGCCTCACCCGCTGTAATAGTTGTGGCGCGTGTAATTACACCGCCGTCAGCCATAAGGGTGCCAAGACCGCCAACAGAGAAACCTGATAGGTCTATGCCAGAAAAATCAAATCCACCTGTGGGAGAGATTGTGGGTGTGGCAATACCCATTGTGGCCTGAATCCCAGCAAGGAATGATTTAGCGCTATCTACGCCTGCCTGGTAATACTTAGCGGCCGATTTTGCAGCCATGTTTGCTGCTAGTTCTGTCATCCCCGCTGTGAGATCATTGGCCTTGAGTACTCCATCGGCAGAGCCAAGGATTTCTTCGGCAATAGCTGTACCACCTTCAACTCCAGCTGCCAATACTTGTTGTAGAGCTGCTTCGTTAAGGTTGGCAGCCATCAGCCTGCTGACTAACTCACCAAACTTTTTGGCTTTGTCAGCCTGCTTATTAAGAGACTCAAAGAACGTTTGAGGTTTAGCTTGTGCAGCGGTCACTTCATCGGTGACAACAGCAAGGTCACCCATGGCATCAGCGAGAAGCTGGGCGTAGTCATCACGCCTAAAGAAGTTGTAATCGGCCTGTGCCTTGTTTACCTTGGCTTGTGCCTCGGCTTGTTTTTGCAGGGCAGTCTTAACTTCGGCAGCGTTTCCAGCAACCTCAGATTGTGCATCAGCAAAGTTAAAGCCAGCGGTGATTGCTTGCCCTACGCCCTTCCCAAAAGAATCAAATGCACTCTGGGCATCAGCCAGTTTGGCTGTGGCATCATCAAGCTGGGCGTTCAGTTTGTCCTGTAATGCTTGCGCTGCTTCTTCTATTTGGCGTTGGAACTCAGCAGCAGCAGCCTTGGCTTTGGCTAATGCAGCAGCGTGTTTCTTGGCGGCAGCAGCAGCTTTTTCTTTTGCAGCGCTTGAAGCCTTAGTAGAAGTGGCACTGGTAGTTTCAGCAACTGTTAAATCTTTAAGGTTCTTTGTTACGTTGCTTGTTGGCGAGTTAAGACGCTTTAGGTAATCGGCTTGCTCTTTAACCTTGTCATTTACAAGGCCAATAGTTTTGAGTAGCGGGCCAAGAGCTGGAGTGTTTTTGGCCACAATGGCAATGCCAGCACCAAGACGGCCTAGCCATGTTTTGGTTGAGGACTCTGCGCCTTGGCTTTTGGTTGTGAGATCAACAAGGACTGTGGCGTAATTGCCCAAGGTTGGTAGCACCTTGTTACCAACAGTTTCCTCAAGTTCGCCCAAAGCAATCTTCAGCGTTGTGACTTGACCCTCAAAAGTTTGGGCGTTCTTTGTAGCAGCACCAGCAAAAGAAGAAGCCAGGCTGCCTAAAACTCCATCTAGGTCTTTGGCTTTGACAGCGTTCTGATCAAGAGGAATACCAAGGCGAGTAAGTGCAGTGAAGTTGCCAAGGGCCGCACGTGATAATGCTGTGCTAACGCTCGTGAGGTCACGGCCAGACCCGGCGCTGACATCCAATGCCAATTTCAATAGGGACTGTGCCTGTGTGACATCCCCTGTGGCTCTGACAAGTTTGGATAGAGCCGGTCTAAGAGCATCATCAGCCGTGGCCGTTTGGTACATAAGCGCCGTCACGGAATCTTCAACCGCAGCTACTTGGGACTTATTAGCGCCAACAGTATTTTCCAAAGCAATCTTCAACTGCTCTTGGCTCTTTTGATCCTCAGCCGCTGCCTTGACAGCACGTACCAGTTCAGTGGTTACAGCGCCAATAACGGCTGTGGCTGCTGGGCCACCAAAAGTCTTAAGCGCGTAGGACGCTTTCTGGGTTGTGGTCTCTAATTGGGCAAAAGCCTTCTGGGCTTTTTTTATCCCTTTCTCATCAAAGGCGGAGACGATGTTAAGAATTACACTCATTAAATCCTCATGGCATTGTTAGTTAGTTTCATCACTTTATTTACCAAGTCTTTAACCTGTTGCTGGACTTCTTCAGATGCTGACTCGTACGCCTTGTAGATGATTCGAGAAGGAGGCCCAAAGCGGTTTGTAAGGTTGTCAGCCATCACGCCCTTGGCCAACATATCCAGAGCCGTAGCTTGAGGGCCAAGCCATCTAATCCCAAATACGCCAAGGTTCTGCTTAAAGCCACCAGGCGCGTCACGTACTTTTTTGCCGCTGGTAAAAGGTTTGAGGTTACGGCGAACTCGAGCATCGTTCCAGGACATGATGTCAGCTCCTGATTTGCCTTGCCATGATCTTGCCATGCCTGACAGGGGCGCATTATTAGGGAGCATCGACTCGGCCTTGCCTACAACTGGTTGGATAATCTTCTTAAAGTCACGAGTAATTTCACGGCGCAGTTTCTTGTCCATCGTGTTCAGTTCTTTTAGCGCCTCTTTAAGACCTAGAACTTCTACAACATTGGTGGCCATTACTTCTTCCGACTTTCATTAATCATTTTGATGACTGTCGAGAGGTCGTCAGTTGTGAACTCTATCTCACGTGGCCAGAACCCTGTGGCAATAAGCACCCCCGCTAGAGAATGTCGGTAGGTGCCTCGGAGAAAGGGCGGTCAGTGTCCTCGCTCACAATTTCAAGACTCACCAATTTCTTAATGAAATCATCAAAAACAATTGGCACAATATGGCCGTGGGTTTGACAAGCAGCCCAGCACAAGAACGCTAAGTCCTCAATGCCGATGCCGTTCGCCATTTCTGACGCTTTAGTCTTGAACTTGCGTTCCCATTGGGTCACACACCAAAGGTTGGTGGTAACTGTAAATGGGCCTTCGCCCATGTCTGCGCGTAGTTCTAATTTCATGTCGGGTTTCCCTTGTTTAATTTGTTATGTAGTTGCAGCGGTGTAAACGCCACCACGGAATGTAAGCGAGATGCTTGACAATTCTCCAAGTGTTGCATCAATGACTGGCAAAGCCTCAAGGTATGTGCCAGTCAGAGTGAACGATGGGTTGGTTGCACTGACAGCGCTTGACGTTGGTTTCATGACAACTGTGGTTGCTGTGCCTACAAGAGTTGCCAAAGTTGCGTAAGTTTCTGTGGCTGCATAGGACATGAACAGTTCAACTGTAAGTTCATGATCACCAAGGCCAGCTACGTAGACACGGGAAGAACCGCCAAAGGCTGTTGATTCGAGCGCGTCATACTTGACAGTAAGAGTTGCCGAGGTTGTCTGGTCTGACAAATCAACTGCATTGACAGTAAGTGATGGGTTAGAAAGGTATGTGCTGGTAGCCATGTGGGTTACTCCTCTGGAGATGTTTCTTCTGTTTTAGCAGATTTGGTTGATGGTTTGTCGGATTTGATGAAGCCACCCTCAATGAGGGCCTCAACGTTTGTTTCCTCGGAAGGCTCAAACTTGTCGCCTGGTGTTCCGATTCTTGGTGAAATAATTGTGTACATGATTCGCCTTACGCTGTCTGTGCCTGTACGGATACTACTAGGTCGTAGCAAGGATATTCTGCACCACCAATGAGGTAGGCAGTGGGTTGGCCGTTCATTACAATTACATTGCTCGAGATCACTTTGGCTGTAGTGCTAAGCAGCTGGCGTAGCACTGGCAAGTTGGCTGGGCCTGAGCCAAGCACCTTGATAGGGAACGTCACATTAAGGATGTTGCCGTTGCCTGCAAAGGTTGTAAAAGATGGCGCGTCAATGAATACACAATTAGGCACAATCTTTGTGGGGTCTGTAACAACCCTGATGCCAGCGACTGTGGCAATCTTGGCTGCCACATCATCTATAGCTTCGTTGAGAAGGTCTGTAAAGGCCACTACGCCACCTGGGGGCGTGAAATGCCCAAGAGCTGCTTGATGATTGGAGTCATCGCAGAAACGCCCGCAGACCCCATTCCGTCAAAGGTGGCAAAAGTTTCTTGCACACTTCCTCTAGCCCTCCACAAGGCCGCCCCATACATCAAAGTACCGAGCGTCACATCTCCACCAGGGGAAGTGGAAAGTGAATCGCCCGTATAGCCAGACTCTTGCCTGCGTCTAAAGCAGAAAGCGTTACTGGCTGCAACAGATTGCGTGAGCAGGGTGTAATCATCTGAGGGGTTGTCAATAGTGATTCCGAGATATGTCATCAAATTCGCTGCTGTTGTCCACGTGCAGGTCTGCACAAAACTCAGAGTGCCAGGGGGAATGGCAGCACTGCGGTCAAGGTCTGGGTCCGCGTCGTAGTACATCACCTGGTTAGGCAATGGAATAGCAGCATCGAATATGAGATTGCCGTCAGAGTCGGTACCGATATACAGGTATTGAGGCTGGGCGTAAACAGTAAAAGTACCGTTCAGCCCATGCCCAAGACCTGTGATGGTGATTGATTCACCAACAGCAACATCGTTATCTGTGAGAGTTTGCACCACTGCATAGTTGTCTATGCGCTGATGGAAAATTACCTCGTATGTAGCCATGGCGGCTAACCGCCTTTCGGGCTAAGCCTGAGTGATCTTGCGAATCATTCCTGGGACTGCTGCAAACGTTGAGCAGTAACCGTGGAATGACATTGTGCGTCCCAAGACTGATGGGTTCTCAAAGCTCATCAAAGACTGAGGTGCTTCATAATACTCATAAGCATCGCCTTGGCCTTGACCGACTCGAGTGATAATCATGGTCTTGGCAGCAAAGTTGCTGTCCACTACAAGCTGAAGGCCAAGTGGGTTGCCGTTCCATGAAGATGCTGATGCACTTCCAAGCGCGTTCTGGCCTGTAAGACCTGCGCCGATGAACGGAAACACTGGACGGCCACTGCTGTCTGCAAGTTGTCCAAGTTGGCCCCATACGTCTGGAGATACGAACATATGTGTTGGTGTCCAGTTACGGCCATTTGAGATGTCCACTGCTGAGTCGTAAACGCTCTTGAGCAAGTCAGCAACTGACAAGTCCCAAACACCAGATGATGTTGCAGCGGCAAGCAAGTTGTCGGCTGCAAGGTTGTCTGAAGCAATCATGTATTCACCCATGAGGTCATTGAGAATCAACTGCATTGCTGCGGGGTTGGTAAACGAAATGTCTTGTGCGCTCAAAGTAACTTGGCCAGCGAGCGTGGTCTTTGTAACCGAGTTTGATGCAATCACCATTGTCGTTGCTGAAACTGCTGACAGCTCAGTACTTTGAGCCGCTACAGAGGTATGAGTTGTGATGGTAGGACGCACGAATGTCTTTGACTGTCCGCTGTCTGGATACGCACGTACCCCCACTGCTTCACACACAGGCCTCAGAAAATTTAGGTCCTGCACGAGAGGTCCCAACACGGGAATCGGGAGCAATCCTGGCGTATCGGTTGTGATGACATCGCCAGCGGCTGCCTGGATGTTAGTGCGCTTTGAGGCTGTGTAATCAGCAACTGCTTTGTTCATGTTTGCAAAAGTCTGTCCACCTGCGTGGAGAGCCGCCATAAATTCGCCCGCTGAAGGCAATGTGAACTCTCGTGCTACTTGTGCATAAAGAGGTGAGGTTGGGATTGACTCAGGTGCTGAGGCTTCGATGATTGGTTCTGACACTGGATTCTCCTGTGGTTCGGTTTCTTCAGGCTCATCGGGTGCCTCTTCTGGAATGGTAACAGATTCATTTGATGCAAACACGGATTCTACGGTCGCCCCAGAAAAAGCTGGGATAGGCACCAGCGATAGCTCTAACCAATCGGCAGCCGTAACAACCATGGTGCCATCTTTGGCATTGTGGCTTTGCAACACGTTCACACCAACTGAGACGGAATCAAGCACCCCTGCTGAGGCCATTGTTAACGCGTCAGTGCCTGCTTGAGTGTTCACAATGGATGCGGTGAACATCATGCCTTGTGGCGTTTCTGTACGGGCAGTGACTAGACCGACTGGCTGGCTTGAGTCGTGGTACATAAACATTTTTGGTGCTTTGCCATCTGTTGGCAATGATCCTTGGGCGAATTGCACCAGGGTGCCATCACTCACTCGTGCGGGGACATCATATGGAACGGCTATTCCCGAAATCTGACGAGTAGGCGCTGAGCCTGCTTCTGCTTCAAGTTCTACGGCAAAGCCTGCTGAGAGGTTAAGTTTCATTCTGCTAACGCTTCCTGTGTGTTTTGTTGTGGTTGGGGTTGGTTCATGGTGTCGGCTACTTCGTTCTCAACAAGAAAATCATCTGTGTCGAAACAGACATACGTGCCTCTTGGGAGGACATTGTTCATGCTCAGAGTGGATGCAATGCACTGAGCGTATGGCTGCACACCAAAGATGTAAAGGTCGGCACGAGCCTGCTCTGATGATTGGTATGAGTAAGCGCCCGTACTGACTCCAACTAAATAAGGAGGAACTGAGCAAAGCCTGGCCGCTTCCAGAGCGGAGTAGTTAGCCGATTCAATAAGCATCATCTTGTCTGGAGTTGCTGTGGTGGCTTCATATTTCAGGAACTCATTGAGTGCTGCCGTCTGGTTTGTAGCTCTCGCAGTGTTAAATTGTGCAGCTAAATCAGCCAATTCTTGCGCTGACAAAGGTTCGCCGCCCGTCTGGGAAAGGACTCCCGCAGGAATGGCCGATGTGCTATTGCGTCTACGTGCGTCATTTATTGCTATAGCTGTAGCGATTGTTTGCTGGCCGTTATAAACAATGCCTTCAATCGGGCACAGGAACTGGACAACATCATCAGTTTTTAGGAAGTTCCCAGCAAACATGATTTCTTTAGAAGGTCCGAAAGGGATATTGCCTGGGACATCTGGAGTGGTAACCGAGCCTGCTGGGATACGCGTGAAAGCTGAAGGAAAGCCATCTTGAGTACGTGCCGTGATGTACCAATACGCTTTTCCGTAATGGAGGAGATCATCAAAAGTCCAAGCCATGAGAAATGGATAAGTGACTGTCGGGTCTGGCTGGCGTAACCATGATCGTGGCGCTAATGGAACTTCTTCCATTTCGCCATCAACATCATTCCAAATTTCCCCGTACATTTTCAACGGCATAGAGGCAAGGACTGAAGCCATGAGATCACGCGCACGGCTAATGGTCGCTACCTGCATGGCAGCTGCACGTGCTTCACCCTGTTGATACGCCCAGAAATCACCAATCATTTTGGAACCGCCATAACCCACAGCTGCCTGGACTTCAGGAATTGGGCTGATAGCGGCCTTAGTAACTTTTTTATCGAACAGAGCCATGATGGAAGTATGCCACTTTCAGTATGAGAATTGTGGTACTGCCCTGCTCATCCCGACAACGCCCAGAGCAATACCGCTAGCAGTTTAGCCACCCACTATGACCATCATGGGTTTTGTCTTTTGCTTTGGTTTTGACACTTGCGCCACTGCCCAGATCATTACACGACAAAGCTCTATCGGCCCTGGACTCTTCTGGCTGCTGACAACAGCCCCAGAAGGCGTTTTTACAAGGACTGCTCGGCCGCAATGGTCGGCCAAAAGACTCTCGCCATGATGCTTGACATTGCCTTCATGAATCATTGAACGCACCAAAGTTGTGAAGCGTGTCAGCTCTGCATACCCCGTAATTGTGGTGCGCCTGCGCAATCCCAACGGCACGTGAATATCAAGTGTGGGTGTAATTAGCAGCTGCACTTCTGGATTCTCCATCACCCTGGCAATAGCCGTCCACATATCAGCTTCAGTTTCAACAACAAACTCAGTCTGCACAATAACTTTGCCATCAACTTCGGCGGCTCTAACCCCGCAATATCTGGCATCATCAACCGATGAATCCACACTGAGGTACCCCCCTTCAGGCATTGGAATATCTGTTTGATTTTTCTCCCAGACCCCCAAATCCAGCCAGGCCCCCCTTGCCGTAATCCATTGATTTAGATGCGCACGCATGAAGCTGTCTTTTTTGGACACAGCTTTCAACGCGTCAATAGTAATCGTGGTTCCCAAACTGGGGTTCGCCCAGTACCAGTTTTTTTCGTCCAGCGGTGACAGATGGCTAGGCATAGACCACTCAGCGAAATAAAACAGGCTTGGTATTCCCTTGTCAATATCGGCCATGGCTTGCTGGCGTAATTTAATCATGGTTTCACTGTTTTGGTCGCCAGCTGTAGACCACATAGAAAGCAACGGTGACTTACGTGCAATCTGGCTGGGGCGCAAAGCACTATCCACAACCTCTGCATCTATATCGAAAAGTTCATCGCAAATTATCAAATCGTGAGAGCCTCCATGCAAGCTCTTAGTCGCAGCACGGATTTCCCACCGAGAACCATCAGGCATCTCAACAGACTTACGCCCAATAGCAGCCAATTTCTTACCGCCAAAAGACTCACAAAGAATGTTGGCAAGCAAAGGAAAGATGGCCTCAGCACGGTCAAGTTTGTTGGCAACAGACATAACAGATTGCGGCTGCTTACGAATGACAGCCCCCTCGGTCAGCCACCACCCACACAAAGCCTGGAGAGCAATACTTTTGCCCGCTTGACGTGCTGTTGAAACCAACGACTCACGAAACTGCAACACCCCATCCGCGTCATGAGCTAACTGCCCAGACAACGCGTGAACCTGCCAAGGCATCAACGTAATACCCATATGACGCTCAGCCCAAGCAGCAACAAGAGGCCCATAAGTTTCGGCCCCAACACCAACGCTTTCCAATCTTGGCTGCTCACGACCAATCCGCCAATCATGATCACAGTCCTCGCCAGTTCCCGCCAATTCTGGCTGATTCTCCAAAAAGATGGAGGAAAT
>Ga0209296_1001854_pt1 | contig 15526 bp, 16 predicted proteins | sample S_130206_EF_Meta_FD_187319 | JGI IMG/M metagenome (GOLD analysis project Ga0209296, IMG submission 187319) | Freshwater microbial communities from Lake Simoncouche, Canada to study carbon cycling - S_130206_EF_MetaG (SPAdes) (version 2) | ecosystem: Environmental > Aquatic > Freshwater > Lake ...
AAAGCCCTTAAAAAATTCATAGATGAACGAAGAGCTCAAAGACCTAACCAACCCTGATCGCTTTAGAGATATTCCCCCCGGGTTAGTAGCTTCGATTGCTGCTGGGCTGGAAGATCCTAAAGAAATAGCCTCTCGTCATGGAATATATGGCGAAGCATGGGATAAGTTGTCTGCATGGAAACCGTTTCTTGATGCAATAGCTGAACAACGGGCTGAATTTGAGAAGTCTGGGTATACATTTCGTGTAAAAGCGGCAATGAAAGCGGATGTTTTAGCTGATCAGTTGTTTGTACAAGCGCTAAGTCATGAAGCTACACTAGGGCAGAAGCTAGAAACCATGAAAACGTTTGCCAAACTAGGCGATTTAGAGCCAAAAACAAGCATTCAGACGCAGGCAGGTCCGGGATTTTCTATAAGTATTAATTTTTCTACCCCACAACCGGGTTTAATAGAGAAAAAAACGTTAGATATTAGCCCTAAAATTATTGAAAATGTAGAAGAAAAAACAGTAAAAATAGCCGAAAAAGTAACAAAAACAATAAAAAAAGCTAAAAAATGACCCATTTAAGCTATACTCCGCCAAAATCAGTAGAACCGTTTTTACAGTCAGAAGCGTTCATTTCACTAGTAGTTGGGCCTGTGGGTAGTACAAAAACCACTGCTGGTATAATGAAAATTGCTTATCATGCTGCACAAATGGCCCCCTGCAGGGATGGGATACGTAGGTCTAGAGCTATTTGGGTTCGTAATACAAGAGAGCAATTACGAGATACGAGCATACCAGATGTGCTTAGATGGTACCCTGACGGTCAAGCTGGGGTGTTTGAGAAAACCAATTACAAATTTATATTAAAGTTTAATGATGTTGAATGTGAAATACTATTTCGTGGTCTGGATGATTCTAATGACGTACGTCGACTATTATCGTTACAAGCGTCTTTTGGCATCCTTGACGAATTTCGAGAAATTAACCCCGACATATTTAATGCACTACAAGGTCGTCTTGGTCGTTACCCTAGTAAGCTCGATAATACTGTGGGGTGTGTTACCAGCACTGGCGCTCCTAATGCTCACATATGGGGAATGACAAACCCGCCAGACATGGATACGTTTTGGGAACAGTTTTTATCTGACCCACCTAAAAATGCAGAAGTATTTTTTCAACCTAGTGGTCTTAGTGCTGAAGCAGACTGGGTAGACTTTTTACCTGACGGGTACTACGATAACTTAGCTGAAGGTAAGTCTGAGGACTGGGTAGACGTTTATATTAATGCCAAATTTGGTAAGTCGCTTAGTGGACAGCCTGTATTCCGTGCATTTGATACAGATACACACATATCGGAAAACCCACTGAATTACATAAAGTCTACAACACATCCGTTAATCATTGGAATGGACTTTGGGTTGACACCAGCTTGTACGATTAGTCAGGTAGATACGTTCGGTAGGTTTTTAACATATTCCGATATAATTTCTGATGGTATGGGTACTCTTAGGTTTGTTCGAGAAAAATTAAAACCGTTACTCGCTAACAAATTCCCGGGGATGCCCGTGTTAATAATCGGAGATCCTGCAGGTACGCAGAGAGCGCAGACAGACGAGCGTAGTGTGTTTGATATTCTTAGGCAAGAAGGGTTTCGAGTTATTCCTGCTAGATCGAATTCTGTAGTAGCTCGGTTATCAGCTGTAGATTCGTTGCTTACTAGAATTTCTGATGGTAAACCAGCCATGTTAATTGACCCAACTTGTAAAAATTTAATAAATGCGCTAAGAGGCGGATATAGGTATAAAATAAAGACTACGGGTGATGTTGATGATAAACCCGAGAAAAATAAGTACTCACACGTTGCAGATGCGTTCCAGTATGCGTGTTTACATGCGGATGGCAACTTGACGGGTGATGTTTTAAATACTAAAAGAAAAGAAATACAGAGAAGTAATTATCTTTGGGTGTAAAATACTTGACAAGAACCTGCATTAAAAGTATAAAGTCATATAACAACTTCACTTCTAGGCTATGCAAGCACTAAATATTACTAATGCTACTGCCCCGGGAACTACTGTTTTAGGTGGAATAGTCCCGTTAAAATCAGTTAAACAGCTCCAAGAAGAGGAGCGTAGGGCAGCCGTCACTGCAAATAGTGAGCCGGTAATACAACAGCTTGCAGCTTATATTAAAGGCAAGTGGATATATGCTCGTATGGCCAAGGAATATACGATTGAGCAAAGAATGCTTAAATCAGTTCGTGCACGTCGTGGAGAATACGATCCAGACAAATCAGCGCAATTAAGAGAACAAAACTCTGCAATGATTTTCATGATGCTTACAAGTAATAAATGCCGTGCCGCTTCAAGCTGGTTACGGGATGTGTTATTGACTGGAGCAGACGATAAACCTTGGAGTTTAAAGCCAAATCCAATTCCTGAGTTAGAGCCGGATATCTTACAAGACTTAATGGCCAAAGCTCAACAGAAATTAGAAGAAATGTTGGCGCAAGGGATAAACCCAACAGACGTTGAAGTACGGCAGATGCTCTTAGATTTTAAAGACGAAGCTATGCGTCAACTTACTGACATTGCAAAAGAAACTGCTAGTCGCATGGAACGTAAAATGCATTCCCAATTATTAGAAGGTGAGTGGACTACAGCGTTTGCACAGTTTATTGATGATTTAGTTACATTCCCTTCAGCGATATTAAAAGGCCCTGTAGTTCGTAACAAGCCAATGCTTAAATGGGTTGAAGATAAACAAAACCAAAAATGGGATTTAGATGTTCAGAATACACTAGCTCTCGAGTGGGAACGGGTTGATCCGTTTATGTTATATCCTGCTCCTGATGCGTCTGTTATTAATGACGGCTATCTAATTGAAAGACATAAACTTTCCCGTAGCGATTTGGTTGAGATGATTAACGTTGACGGTTATAGTGACGGTGCGATTAGACAAGTTCTTGATGAATACGGTAAAGGTGGTTTGCGTGACTGGATTTATATTGACTTAACTAAGGCTAATGCTGAAGGTAAATCTACAGTTGCTGCAGGTCAAAACCCATCTGAATTGATTGATGCTCTCCAGTTTTGGGGTTCAGTACAAGGTAAATTGTTGCGTGATTGGGGTATGTCTGAAGAAGAAGTTCCCGATCCGTTAGCTGAATATCCTATTGAAGCATGGTTAATTGGCCGTTGGATTATTAAAGCTGTAGTAAATCCTGATCCGTTAGGCCGTAAACCATACTATAAAGCTTCATATGAAGAGGTTCCGGGTGCGTTCTGGGGTAATTCGGTAGCTGACCTATGTCGTGATACCCAAGATATCTGTAATGCTGCTGCAAGGGCTCTCGTAAACAATATGGGATTAGCCTCAGGACCACAAGTAGTGTATAACATTGACAGACTACCTCCGGGAGAAAACGTAACACAGATATTCCCATGGAAGATTTGGCAAGTTACAAGCGATCCTATTAATGGTAATCAAGCACCAGTAAGTTTCTACCAACCGAACTCGCAAGCTAACGAGCTATTAACTGTATATGAAAAATTTGCTACTTTAGCTGATGAATATACAGGTATCCCACGTTATATGACTGGCGGATCGCCCACAGGCGGGGCTGGAAGAACGGCTTCTGGTATGTCTATGCTAATGACAAATGCTGGTAAATCTATTAAACAAGTTATTGCAAACATTGATGAGCACGTAGTCAAACCATGTATTGATCGTTTATACTATTACAATATGCGGTATAGTGACGATATGGACTTAAAAGGTGATATACATATACAAGCTCGTGGCGCTGCAAGTTTACTAGAAAAAGAAGCTGCTCAGCAACGTCGTAATGAGTTCTTGACTGTAGCTCTAAATAGTCCGATTGCACAACAAGTTATTGGCATGGAAGGTATTGCTGAATTGTTAAGACAGTCTGCTAAGACTTTAGATTTAAATGTAGACGAAATTATTCCTTCTGAGTATGTAATTAAACAGAAAGAAGCAGCAGCACAACAGCAACAAGCGCAGATGCAACAAATGCAACAGATGGAAATGGCACAAAAGAGTGGTCAGTCTCAAGCAGGTGGAACACCTCCAGCACCTCCCGGGGGTGCGCAATTGATGAATAATGCACCTGTTGTAAATAGATTTGAACAATAAAGTTGACAAAGAGTATAATTTTGTTTATATAGTAGTTTGTAGCATTTAAATTGAAAGGAGCCTAAAATGGCTGAAATTTTTAATAAGTTAAAACGTGGCGGAAAAGACGAGTATGCACAAGAGTCTGCTAAGACTGATGGCATGTGCAAAGGCGGACAAACTGGCCTAGGTAGTGCTCCAAGTATGAGTGACTTTTATATGTCACGTGGCGAAGGATACGCACAGGAATCAGCTAAAACTGACGGCATGTGTAAGTAATGAGAATTGATGAGCGTGTAGCTAGATGCTTCACGTTTTTGCGGGGACCTGAGTTTGATCACCTTACAGAGTATTTCAGAGCCAAACGGCAGGAATCTCTAGAAATGATGGCACAAGTTACCGATACAGAAAAGATTTACCGGCTACAAGGCGAAGCCGGGGCTTACAAGGAAATTCTTGATTTAGTCGAAAATGCGGAAGCATTAATTGTCAAAATGAGACGCTAGAAGCATACCCCAGTGGAGCTTTAAACGTATTTACAAACCCGTAGTAGCAGACCGTAAGCGACAAACACATACCGTTGAGGCGGAGTGTGAAGCGTAGCCGGAGCTAAGGAGAGAGAAATGGCATTGCCAAAGGCAGTACAACAACAAGTTGAAGAAGCAGATCGTTTAGTAGCAGAGATGGATTTAAATCAGACCGATGTACAACCACCGGAGACTAACTTAAATACAGATTTACCACCAGACCCTGTTGAGCCCAAGGAAAATACTGTTTCGCAAGAGCAAACTAAGCAAGTTGATTCAGTATCTGATGATTTGTGGTCGCAAAAATACCACACTTTAAAAGGTATGTATGATGCTGAAGTACCAAGGTTACATTCACAAGTCCGTGAGTTAAACACGCAAGTGCAGACACTTATAGGCGAAGTTGAAAGAGCCAAAGTTCAACAGCCAGAAACAACTAAATTAGTCGAGTCTCTAATCACTGAACAAGATAGAGAAGCTTTTGGACCAGATTTAATTGATTTGATAGAACGTGCTGCACAATCTAAAGTAGCCAATGTGCAAAATATGCACAATAGAGAGTCAGACCTAGTAAGTAGAGTCAAAGAGTTGGAAAACCAGTTAGGCAACGTATCCGAACGTCAAGTTGTATCTGATAAAGATAGATTCTTGAATGGATTAGCACAACAAGTACCAGATTGGGAAACTTTGAATTATGATCAAGGGTTCTTAAATTGGTTACAAGAAGTAGATCCTGTGTACGGAATGCCACGCCAAGTTGCATTGAATAATGCTTATGAGAATTTAGAAACAAATCGTGTTGCGACTATTTTTAAAGCTTATAAATCATTGTTTCCTGCTAAACCGGAAAGACAACAATTAAATCCAGAACTTCAACGTCAAGTTGCACCGACTCGCTCACGTTCAGCGTCACAACCGGTTGATCAACAAAATAACCGTTATTTTAATGAAAAAGAAATAGCGTTGTTTTATGATGAATGGCGACGTGGACTGATCGAAAATGATGAGGCGGTTAAGATGGAAAAAGAAATACACGCTGCTATTACTGAAGGAAGAATTCGATAGTCGAATAAACCAACGGTAGTAGTGGATTTTAAAATTAGACAATTAAAGGAGAATTTATGTCTACTGTTACCGCTGGCGCACAATACCCTGTAGGGAATTTCTACGCACCTAATGGCGCTACCACTTACTCTGGTACTGCTTATTCTGGAACTTTTATTCCTACCCTATGGTCTGGAAAATTAGCTCAAAAATTTTACGCTGCTACAGTTTTTGGCGAAATCGCTAATACTGATTGGCAAGGCGACATCTCTGGTATTGGTGACTCTGTTATCATCAACACTATCCCAACAATCACAATCAATAACTACACTATTGGTCAAAACTTGGCATATGAGATTCCTGCTCCAAGCACAATCACTTTGTCAATTAACAAAGGTAAGTATTTTGGTGTAAACGTTAACAACGTTCTCGAACTACAATCTAAGCCTAAGTTAATGGATGTTTTCACTAATGATGCTGCTATGCAGATGAAGATTCAGATTGATACTGATGTTTTACTAGGCACATTTAACCAAGGTGCGGCAACAAACCAAGGTTCTACAGCCGGTAAGATTTCTGCTTCTTTTAACCTAGGTACTGATGCTGCTCCTGTTACACTAACAGCTGCTAACATCCTTCAGAACATCACTGCATTGTCTTCAGTATTAGACGAAGCAAATATTCCTGAAACTGATCGTTGGTTAGTTATTAGCCCAATTGAGCGTCAAGTTCTCATGCAATCTAACCTAGCTCAAGCTCAGTTTATGGGTGATGCATCTTCAATCCTACGTAATGGTAAGATTGGTATGATTGACCGTTTCACAGTTTATGTATCTAACTTGTTGCCACGTGCAGCAGCTACTTACAACTGGGATGGTACACAAACAAGTGCTTCTACATTCCTCAAGCGTCATGCTGTAATGGCCGGACACAAGGCTGGTATTAGTTTTGCATCACAAATCGCTCGTGTAGAAAGCTTGCAAAACCCTAACGACTTTGGTACATTAGTTCGTGGCTTAAACGTCTACGGATACAAAGTAACTCAGGCTGACGCAGTTGCTCTATTAGTAGCAGCAGGTTAATAAAACGGGTGGGGTAATTCCCACCCAATCTACTTAGGAGATTTGTATGACAACGCAATTAAAACTTGTTTCGTTAGGGATGTGGACAGAAACAGCCGAACAAGTTGTATGTGGAGATGTAACTACTGGTTTAACAGCCGCTGGTTCTACACAAGCAACTGCTTTAGCTATTACTGCAGATGTAAACGTATTTGGTACTGTAGCATCAGGTACTGGCGCAATTTTAGCTTTTAGTGATGGGGCTCGTATTCTTGTTCGTAACGGTGGGGCAAATGCTTTATTAGTATATGCACCTGTTGGTGGAACAATGAATAGTTCTTCAAACGGAAGTTTGTCTATCGGTACAGCTAAAAATGCTGAGTTTATTTCTAGAGACGGCAGAAACTGGTATTCGGTTCTTTCAGCGTAATAAAAGGGGCTTCGGCCCCTACTACACACAAAGGTTATGGGAACAATAACAGCAAAATCGATTATTGACAAAGCTTCAGTACAATTACTAGATACAGGAAATATTCGCTGGACTAGAACTGAACTGTTAGGGTGGGTTAATGACGCTCAGAGACAAATTACAGTTATGTCGCCTAATGCGACTAATAAAGTAACAACAATACAATTAGTAGCCGGAACTAGGCAGTCTATACCTTCAGACGGATGGACACTTTTAGATATTATTAGATATATGGGAATTACAGGAACAACACCCGGAAGAGTCCCAAGAGTTATTTCTCAACAAGTTTTAAATGACTTTAACCCCAACTGGCATTCTTCTACACCAAGCACAGTGCCATTAAACTATTTATTTGATCAACAAGACCAAACAGCTTTTTATGTTTACCCGCCCAATAATGGCAAAGGGTATGTACAAATTAATTATTCGCCTATTCCAACTGATTTAGCTTCAGAAAATTCTACTATTTCTGTAAATGATATATTCCAAACAGCAATTTTAGATTACATTCTTTATAGAGCTAATAGCAAAGATGCGGAATACGCAGCTGGAGTTACACTTGCTGCCGGTTATCTACAAACATTTATGGCTACTATGGGTGCTAAATCTGATCAAGAGGTTAAGAACTCTCCAAATCAACAAATGGGAAGTATTACCCCTGATAAACCGGGATCTGGATCATGAGTCAAACTTACGGATATTCAGTACCTTACGAATTTGTTCCTGATGTTGCAGACTTAATAGCTATTAATGCTATTAGAAACGCTTGCATTGAATTTTGTGAACGTACTAGATATTTACAAATAGATATACCATACATACCTCTAGTAAATGGGGAAGCTTCTTATTTTATTAATACACCCGAAAGTACTAAATTTGTACTACCAGAAGTATGTTATTATAATGATGTTTTATTAATACCAAAGTCTAGCGATGAGTTAGCAGGTATTTATCGTATGGCTGACTGGAGAGGTGTAAAAGCAAATCCTGCTTATATAACTAGGTTAATTATGCCTGAGATTGTAGTTGTTCCTTACCCTACAACTGTAGTATCAACAGACTTTTTAAGATGTCGTGTTTCTATCGCCCCAACAAGAGATTCTACGGAGGTTGATTCCGAGATTTACGAACAATTTCTAGAAGTAATTAGCTATGGAGCTAGGTCAAGACTATACAGCACACCAAAACAAGCGTATTATGATAGAGGGGCAGCTGATCAATACTATCGTATGTTTAAATACGGAATCAGCGAATGCCGTGAAAGAATTACTAAAGGTCTTTCTAGAGACTCCGTTAAAGCCGAATATCAGAGGTTTGTATGAGCGTAATTAAATTAGTCCAAGGCGACAATTTACCTTTTATAAGAATGACATTGACTAACCCCGATGGAACTGCAGTTGATGTTAGTTCGGCTACTGTTACAGTTAAATTTAGGGCTGTTAATACAACAACTACTTTATCTACTATTACATGTACAAATGTAAATACTGGTACAGATGGATTAGTTAAATTTAATTTTCCCGGAAGTACTTTAAGTGTAGATCCCGGACAATATGAAGGTGAAGTAGAAATTAACTTTGCTGGGTTATACCAGACAGTTTATAATGTATTAAACTTTTTAGTAAGAAAACAATTTAGCTAGGAGTAAATATGCACAAAGAAATTCAAGGTTTTGGCGATAACGCTACAGCCACATTACAAGCAAACGCTGTTATTCCTGAAGGAATGGGCGTTGATGGTCAATATATTGTTGAGTGCCGTGATGCTGCTGGCAACTTAAAGTGGGAAGAAGAGTTTCCTAACTTAGTTGTAGCTGTAGGTAAACAGCTAATGCTTGATACATTACTAAGAACATCTGGCACATACACAACAGTCGGACCTTTTTTAGGTCTAATTAATAACAGCACAACATTTGCTGCCGCAGATACAATGGCTTCTAAGACATGGACTGAGCTAACAACTTACACAGTTGGCGGTTCTGGAGTTCGTGGAACAGCGGTATTTGCTGCGTCAACTTCATCTGGCTCAACACCATCAAACGTCACAACATCAACTGCAACTGCAATTACCTACACAATGACAGGTTCTGCAACAGTTTATGGATGTTTCTTGGTTACAGGTTCAGGCGCTGTTAGCACACTCTCAAGCACAGCTGGAACTTTGTATTCTGAAGGAAACTTTAGTACAGCCAAGACCGTGACTTCAGGTGATACTGTTACTGTTACATATAGTACAACCGCTACAAGTTAAGGAGTCCTAAATGGCTCTTGTAGTTTATGACCGAGTTCAAGAGACTGGTACAGCAGTCACAACCGTAAGCTTTCTATTAACCGGAAGTGTAACTGGGTTTCAGTCTTTTGCTGTTGTAGGTAATGGCAACACTACTTATTATGCGGCTACTGACGCTTCCGGAAACTGGGAAGTTGGTCTTGGTACATATTCAACAACTGGACCGACTCTAACTCGTACAACGATTTTATCGTCATCAAACTCTAATACAGCCGTAACTTTTGTTGGCACTTGTAACATATTTGTTACTTATCCATCGTCAACATCTGTATATGAAGACACAAGCGGTAATGTTACCCCCCTAGGCACAATAACTTCTGGTACTTGGAACGGTTCTACTATTCCTGTAGCTTATGGTGGTACGGGCGTAACAACTTCTTCTGGCGCTAACTCCGTAATGTTACGGGATGCTAATCAGAACGTATTAATTAATAGACTTAACCAGTCTAATACAAATACAGCAGCTGCTGGTGGTACAACAGCTTTAACAGCGGCTTCTGCTTATTCACAGACTTTAACAGGTACAGGTAGTCAGACTTATACAATGCCCGATGCAACTACACTTTCTACAGGTGTAGCTTTTATATTTAACAATAATGCTACTGGCACATTAACATTACAAGATAGTGCTTCTGGCGCAATCGGTACAATCACGGCTGGTGGTGCGGTTGAATTAGTGTGTGTGTCTACGGCAACTGCGGCTGGAACATGGGATTACCATGGGTTCTTACCTGAGAACGTCACTTGGGGTACAAACGCTTTAGCTATGGGTTCTACTGTAGTTACAGGTGGCACATGGCAAGGTGGAACAATTCAGTCGGGTTATGGCGGAACAGGACTAACCACATTTACTGCGGCTAACAATGCCCTTTATTCAACATCTGCTAGTGCGTTAGCTTCTGGTACTTTACCTCTCTTAGCAGGTGGTACAGGTAAAACAACTGCACCATCAGCATATGCTAATTTATTAGGCTGGACAACAACAGCAACCGCTGCCGGAACTACTACTTTAACAAGCGCAAGTACTACTTATCAAGAATTTACAGGAACAACTACTCAAACTGTAGTGCTACCTGATACCTCTACTTTAGCGGTAGGTTGGACTTTTGAATTTATAAATGGTTCAACTGGAACTGTTACTATACAAAGTGCTACACCTGCTACTATACAAACTTTAACTACACTAAGAAGAGTAAAATATGTATGCGCTTCAACAGCAACACAATTATGGCGACCTGTATTTCTTACAACATCCTTATTAAGTGGTAGTGGCTCACAACTTTTAACAAGTGCTAGTGCAGTAGTAGATAATTTTACTGCAACTGGGGCGGTACAACTTAAGGGTTCTTCTAACTCTGACATCGACATTGGCACTGATGTAACAACAGGGCGAATTTCTCTAGGGTGCGCAGTAGTAGCTGGAACAGGACAAACAACTGGGACTATGTATATAGGGCATACTGCTCAAACAGGCACTATATATGTAGGTCGTTCAACAGTAAGTCAAACAGTTGATATTCATGGTGGTACTACTGCATCGGGCTCTACTAAAACAATTAATTTAGGTTCAGGTGGTCTTGCAGGCTCAACGACAACAATAACAATAGGTAGCACAACAGGAACGTCAACTACAACCTTAAATGGTACTGTGTCATTAGCAAGTGCTTTAGCCGTAACTAGTGGCGGTACAGGTGTAACTACATCCACTGGTTCAGGTAATAACGTATTATCAACAAGCCCAACTTTAGTTACCCCTGTTCTTGGAACCCCTTCTTCTGGCACTTTAACTTCATGTACGGGTTTACCCTTAACCACAGGTGTTACTGGGACTTTGCCTGTAGCCAATGGCGGCACAGGAGTTGCAACGCTAACTTTAAATGGCGTGGTATACGGCAATGGTACATCCGCTGCTGGTATAACCGCTGCTGGAACAACAGGTCAAGTCCTTATAGCTACTACAAGTGGCGCTCCATCTTGGGGTGCAGTACCTTCTACTGCCGCAGTAACATCTATTACTTTTGGTACAACAGGTTTAACCCCAGCAACTGCAACAACAGGCGCAGTAACTGTGGCTGGAACATTAGCCGTAGCTAACGGGGGTACTGGGGTTACAGCTTCTACTGGTACGGGTTCAGTAGTACTAAATTCTTCTCCTTCACTAACTACACCGACTATCGGTGGTGGCGGGGCTAACTTTAGTGGTTCTACATCAGGTACAACTAACTTTAAAGCTGCCGCAGCTGCGGGTACAACCACAATTACAATGCCAGCAACTACTGGCACAATGGCATTAACTTCTGATATTCCTACTGTTAATAACGCAACATTAACAATGAACGTGTCTGGTACTGGGCTATCAGGTTCACAGACATTTACAGCTAATCAATCTTCAGCCGCTACATTTACTGTAACTTCTAACGCCACTAACGCAAACACAGCTTCAACTATTGTTGCTCGTGACGCATCTGGAAACTTTAGCGCAGGAACAATTACAGCGACTTTAAGTGGCAATGCTTCTACGGCTACTTCTGCTACAACCGCCACAACTGCAACACAAGTAGCAAACGCTTTAACTTTAGCTGTATCTGGTACTGGATTATCAGGGTCAGCATCTTTTACTGGGGCTACTGCTCAAACATTTACAGTAGCTTCTAACGCCACTAGTGCAAACACAGCCTCTACTATTGTTGCTCGTGACGCATCAGGCAACTTTACTGCGGGAACAATTACAGCGGCTTTAACCGGTAATGCCACAACAGCTACTACAGCCACAACAGCTACTACAGCCACAACAGCTACTACAGCTAACGCTTTAAATACAGCAAACAATTATCAAGTTAATTCGTTAGGAGTTGGTACAGCAGCTTCAGCAACAGCTGGCGAAATAAGGGCAACTAATAACGTCACTGCTTATTATTCTGATGACCGTATGAAAACCAAGCTGGGTATTATAGAAAATGCTTTAGATAAAGTTAAATCTTTATCCGGTTTTTACTATGAGGCAAATGAATTAGCCCAGTCTATGGGTTACGATGTTAAAAAGGAAGTTGGGGTATCAGCCCAACAAGTACAAGCAGTTATGCCAGAAGTGGTAGCGCCTGCTCCTATTGACGAAAATTATTTAACAGTACGGTATGAGCGTTTGGTGCCTTTGTTAATTGAGGCTATTAAGGAGTTAGAAGCCCAAGTTGCTGAATTAAAGGCTAGATAATGTTTGGCACATCAACCTTTGCTCAAACACCGTTTGCTTCTTTAGCTAATACCGGTATTGTTCTTTCTATTACTGAAAACTTTGGCATGGCTGATTCTAGTACTCAGCTATCCGCTTTCTTATTAAGCCAAACTAATGATATTATTGTAGATGACGTAGATAACGATGCGGGTCTTAACTATTTTGGTAGCGCCACAGAAACAATAGCCTTTGCAGACTCAAGCGCTCAGTCCGCAGGGTTTTTACAGACTATTGCAGAAAACTTTAATCAAGCCGATAGTCCGTTAATATCTGCTCAGTTTGCTGTATCAGCTACAGAAAATTCAACCATAGAAGATTTGCCTGTTGTTTACACGGCTTTTTTACAAACAGACACCGAGCCGTTTACTATGGCGGACTTAAGCACCCAACAATCCTCTTTTATTCAAACCCGTGTAGAAAATTTAACTTTATTAGACACACCTGCTATATTAGCTCAATTTAAATCAGTTATTACGGAAGCATTTACAACCGATGATGTAGACCTTATTGCAGCTCAATTTAAATCGAGTATAGCAGAAGCATTTACAGTAACGGATGTAAGAAATATATTTAGTGTATTTTTCCTTACCATTATAGAAAATTTAAGCTCCTTAGATAGTAGTACACAACAATCTAGTTATCTACAAAGTAGAACAGAAAATTTTACACCTGATAATTCTCAAACAATTAGAGCAGATTTTATACAAGCTATTACACAAAATATAGATACGTTAGACACACCTACTGCATTAGGAGCTTTTAAACAGTCTATAGTAGAAAATAGTAGTTTTGCTGATCCAATGTACATTTTTATAATGGACTTAATTGATTTAGCAATACTTGAAGCTAATAGGCAATCTTATGTAGATATGTATGTATATGAAGCACTAGCTAGAGTTGATGAATCTTCTATTATTAATGTTACAGAATACAATGATATACAAGTATATGTTGAGCTTGGCGAAATTGATTTAACATGATAAAATACAGCAACTGGAGATAAATAATGGCTACTCTTTTTACTAACAATGCTACTGCACCCATAGCAAGTACAATAAGCTCCTCAGCTACTTCTATTACTGTGGCTAGTGGACAAGGGGCAGAATTTCCTGTTTTAGCTGGCTCCGATAATTTTTATGCTACATTAGTAGATACCAGTAACAATATTGAAATTATACAAGTTACTGCTCGAAGTAGTGACACAATGACTGTAGTTCGTGCCCAAGAAGGAACAACTGCTCGTTCATATCCAGCGGGTAGTTTACTTGAACTTCGTATAACTGCTGCGGTATTAAATAATTTTGCTCAAATAGCAGGAGCTCAAACTTTCACAGGCGTAAAAACATTTTCCAGCACAATTGTTGGAAGTATATCCGGTAATGCCGCAACAGCTACAACCGCAGCAGCTTGTTCTGGAAATGCTGCAACTGCAACTTTAGCTACAACAGCTACAAACGCTACAAACGCTACAAACGCCACGAATGCTACAAATATTACTAACGCAGGTGGCTGGTCTGTAACACCTAGTGGCACTAAGCTTTACTTTAACTATAACGGAACAAACGTAGCTTCATTAGATTCATCAGGAAACCTAATTACTCTTGCTAACATTACGGCATACGGAACACCATAATGACTTTAAACACAACAGGTCCAATTAGCTTAGCTGGAGCCACTACAGGGCAGTCTATTGCCGTAGAGCTTGGCTTGGGTACTACAACTCAAATTAGTTTAAATCAAGCTGCTGTTAGAACACTAGCAGGGGTTGCGAGTGGCGCCATTATTATGCCAACAAATTTTTATGGAAAAAGTAATTTTACTCCGGGAAACGCTACATATACATCTAGCGGAACATTTACTGTCCCAACAGGAACAGCTACTTTAAAAATTGAAATTTGGGGTGGTGGTGGGTCGGGTGGTTCTAGTATATTTGGTACTAACCCAGTATCTACAAATAATACAAATGGCGGTCAAAGCTCAGTTTCAGTATTAAGTATGACAGCCAATGGGGGCACAAAAGGGTCAAATCCCGGAGCGGGAGGTGCTGGTGGTACAGCAGCGGGCGGAACAACAAATACAACAGGAACCGCTGGAGCCGCAGGTGGAAATGTTGGTTCTTGCACTTCTCCTACTTATTATTATAAAGGTGGTACAGGAGGTGCTTCACCAAATGGTGGGTCTGGTGGTGTAGCTTCTTGTAATCCGTTTAATGGAGCTAATGGAACTTCACCGGGTGCTGGTGGAAGTGGGGCTACTGGAGTAGATAGTTCTGCTGAACCACCTGTAACAGAAGGTGGTGGCGGAGGTGGTGGAGGCGGTTACTCTACTAAAACACTAACCTCCTCTATTGCGGCTTCTTATGTTTATGTTGTTGGTGCTGGTGGTAGCAAAGGTACTGGGGCAGTTCTTGCTGGAGGTGATGGAGCAGTAGGTTCGGTTAAATTTACTTGGAGTTAATAATGGGGTATTTTTCTAAAATAGAAAATGGGTTAGTTACAAATGTTATTATTGCAGAGCAAGAATTTATTGATTCTAAACTTGTTGAAGGTTTTTGGCTAGAAACTACATTTGGCGCAGTTGGTGGTATTGTGTATGAAATGCCAATAGACGATGGTTTTATTATAATCAGCAATGGATTGCCAGTGGGTATGTCACCAATTCCAACCGATAAACCTTGTATTCGTAAAAATTATGGTGGTATTGGTTATGCTTACGATAGTGATCGTGATGCTTTTATTCCGCCAAAACCATTTGAATCTTGGGTATTAAATGAAACAACTT